>FLNV01001054.1_pt1 | contig 40115 bp, 27 predicted proteins | sample 1140351 | NCBI WGS metagenome assembly FLNV01 (sample SAMEA3878207, study PRJEB12797) | bioreactor metagenome | biome: Moose rumen | place: Sweden | collected 2011-10
CGTCGATGTGACAAGATGTTCAGTTTTAAGTTGTGCGAAAACATCGAAATTGGAGGGTTTTCCGGCAAGGAAGATCTTTGGTATGATGAAAAGACCGACGAACCTTATTATCTCATTGGTGACAGTATAGACAAAGATATATCAAACATGCTCCGCATCGACCAAGGCGGGCATTTTGTGCTTCTTGCCACAGGTTGTGATCATCTGTATATGCATGATACCTATTTCGGGAAAGATAATCAGCGCAATGTGCGGGATATCTACGATTTTATGGCTTGCAGTGAGGTGCAGGTGGAGAATATCTATTCAAAGGTTGGTTCTGACGATATCGTCAAGTTGGGATCCGATTGTTCTTTGGGGTTTACTCGTAAAGCACATGACTACAGAATACGGAATATCATAGGTGACACCAATTGCAATCTGTTCCAGATAGGATCAGAAACGGCAGATGATATATCTGATGTCTATGTCGATAATATCTATGTGTTGGGAGCCAACAAGGCAGGCTTCTCCATCTCCACAAATGATGGCGGATGGGTAAAAAACGTTCATTTAAACAGTGGAAAGACAGGAAGGATACACCATCGTTCAATAATGAAACGTACCCGCACTCCTTTTTTCCTATCAATCTCTAATAGGGGAAGGGTTATCGGGTCTCACGTAGATACATTTACTTTTAAGGAAAATGGTAAACAACGGAAGGAGTTGTTGGTTACCAACCTTCCTATTGGAAAGGTGGAGGATATCTCCATTCGTGGCGTAGATATTTCCGAGGTATACAGTGGCAGTTCTTTCCGTTCTGACAGATGGAAAACCTATGATGGAAGTCAACGTGAGGCTGCCGCTATCATTGCCGGATATAAGTTGCCGGATTCAGAAAATGTAGAGGGAGAACTATCTTTCGTATTACCCGACTCTTGCCATACCCGTTATCTTCGTAATATCTCTTTTAAGGATATTAACATGACGGTCAAGGGGGGACATCCCTCAAAAGATGCCTCGGCAGTTCCTCCCGAGTTGGGCGTAGGCAGATACAATGTCGGAGATTTCCAGATTCAACCGGCTTATGGTTTCTGGTTCCGTCATGTAGATGGTTTGACAGTAGAGGATTGTCACATCCAGTGTGAAAAGTCAGATGGCAGATATGGCATTGTACTCGATGATGTCCTAAATGAGCTAATCAATGGAAACTCTTTGGCAGGAAAGAACAAACGTAAATGGATAAATAAGAAATAATGAGTGTATGAGGAATATAAAGTTTTTCGTTGCTTGTACCTTTTGGTTCTTCATCTGTTCGTTGACTTTTGCACAACGGACTTATAATGTCATGGACTATGGAGCTAAGGGTGACGGTAAGGTATTAGACTCCCAGGCAATACAGAGGGCGATAGATGCCTGTCATAGGAATGGTGGAGGACAAGTATTACTGCCGGATGGTATTTATCTGTCTGCAACCATTCAGATTAAAGACCATGTCAATCTTCATCTTGCTAAAAATGCCATTATTCTTGGCACTACTGATTATAAGTCGTATAAGAATCTGGATCCCTTTACAGATGGCTTAGGTGTTGATGTGGGAAGAGCACTCCTTGTGGCTGTAGATGCCAAGGATATCGCGTTGACAGGAGAGGGATGTATAGACGGACAGGGTAAGGAACTGAAGGCAAGGCATGTGCAGGAGGATAAGCGCTCGGAAGGTCAGCGCTGGGGGCTCCGCCCGTTCTTGCTACGGTTTGTCAGATGCCAAAATGTAAACTTAAAAGGTGTCACGCTCAGAAGCTCCGCTGCGTGGACCAGTCATTATTTCCAGTGTAATGACTTGTCGATAGACAGCGTTACCATACGTAGTATGGGCGTTGCCCATAATGACGGCATCGACATTGATGGTTGTCAACGGGTAAAGATATCACATTGTGACATTATCAGCGGAGATGATGCTCTCTGTTTTAAGACTACCTGCAGTAAGTCTTCTTGCAAGGACATCGTGGTAAATGACATGCGATTACGGTCGAACCAGGCGGGAATAAAGTTTGGGACAGAATCCATGGCGGCATTCGAGAACATCTCTATTCGGAATTGCTACATATATAATACTCGTAATGGGGGTATCAAGATGTTTTCCGTTGACGGAGCTCAACTTCGGAATATTGAGATTTCTGATATTGTGATGAATGAGGTGCGTACGCCCATGCTATTCCGACTAGGTGCTCGCCTGAGCGTGTTTAGGAAGAATGAGGATCAGAAACAGTCGATAGGATGTTTTGCGGATGTAGTCATCAGAAATGTCATGGCTGTGGCAGCCGACAGCGCACAGCTGAAACCGCCTTCCGGCATCCTTATCACAGGCATTCCCGGTCATAAGATAACCAATCTCACTTTAGAGAATATACACATCCGTCTTTTAGGAACAGGTACATTAGAGGATGCCAAGACCATGGCGCCTGAGGCAATAGACAAATACCCTGAGGTAAAGACTTTCGGTCCGAAGATTCCTGCTTATGGCGTTTGGGCACGTCATGTCCAAGGACTCGTCCTGAAGAACGTTACTTTTGATCTTAAGAACCCGGATCAACGTCCGATGGTTCTCTGTGAGGATGGGGATATGACAGTATATTGATATCATGATAATCAAAACTATTGCAGATGAAAAAGATTCTTGTTATACTGCTATTATTGGTAATCTGCACCGCTGCAGGTGCGCAACTTGTTTGGCAGGAGGTGGCACCGGGAATATGGAAGGCACAGTGCGGCACTCCGGAGGATTATAGTTTATTAAGTGTTTCTTCGTGCCAACAGAATAAGGAGGGATTATCACGCTTGCCTAATATGTCTTTGCCTGTACTGGCAAATGCTATCACGTCAACATTCAATGACGGGAAAGTATATCTGCAAATCCCATTGCAGCGGGAAGAACGTCTGTATGGTTTTGGGTTGCAGTTTAAAGGTGTCCAACAACGAGGGAAGATCTTCGATTTGCATGTTGACCACTACGGAGGGAAAGATAATGGGCGGACACATGCGCCAGTGCCTTTCTATGTGTCAAGCCAAGGGTATGGAATCTTGATTAATTCTGCCCGTTATCTGACAGTCTATGCAGGCTCAGGCGCAAGAAAAGACAGTCCTGAGGCTCCTCCTGTTAAGGATCGTAACACTGATAAGTCTTGGAGTTCACGACCTTACTCTGATGCCGTTACTGTCCTTGTTCCCTCTCAGGGAGTCGAGATATACCTTTTTGCAGGTCCTACGATGATGGATGTGATTCGGCGTTACAACCTGATGTGTGGAGGCGGTCCTCTGCCTCCGCGATGGGGACTGGGATTCACACAGCGCACAAAGGCTCTTTTTACGGCAGCTGATGTCCTTGCGGAGGTAGATGCTTTTGAGGATAAGGGGTACCCATTGGATTTCATCGGACTGGAGCCAGGATGGCAGAGCAAGGCTTATCCTTGCACCTTCGAATGGGACAAAGGGCGATATCCTGATCCGGCTTCATTTGTTCAGTCGCTAAAAGACAGGCATGTTCAGGTAAACTTGTGGACAAATCCTTATGTTTCTCCTGACTCTAAAATATTTGACGCTATATATCCCTGGACAGCCTCACATACTGTTTGGTGTGGGGTTGTTCCAGACTTTGCCACTCCACAGGCACGGGAGATATGGAGTGAGAAACTTGAAAAAGATCATTTGTCTATTGGTGTCGGCGGATATAAGATAGATGAGATAGACGGTTATGATCATTATCTTTGGCCTGATGTGGCTTTGTTCCCATCAGGTAAGTCGGCAGAGCAAATGCGTCAGACCTATGGATTATGGGTACAGAAAATTACATCAGACCTTTTTCATAAGTATAATAAGCGTACGTACGGACTGGTAAGAGGTTCTAATGCGGGTGGAAATGCATTCCCTTATGTGATATACAACGACTATTATAGTCATCAGGACTTCATTACGGCATTGATCAACTCAGGTTTCTCTGGCGTGCTGTGGACACCGGAGGTGAGAAAATCCAAGACTGCTGAAGAATGGGTACGCCGCTTCCAGACAGTGGTTTTCTCTCCAATGGCAATGATCAATGCATGGTCGAGTGGTACAAAACCCTGGACTTTCGATGATGTGGCTCCTATCATTAAGGAGTATGCGTTGTTGCGTATGCGTATGATGCCATATTGGTATAACACGTTCGCCTTGTATCATTTTGATGGTATTCCTCCTTTCCGTGCCCTCTGCTTGGATGACCTGCCCGATCAGATGGGACAAGAGAAATCATTATTGGCAAACAGTGACTTAAATGAGAATCCCTATCTGGAGAAGATGGTCTCCGAGGTGAAGGATGAGTATCTGGCAGGTGAGGCGCTGCTGGTAGCACCCCTCTTTGCCGGAGAGACAGAAAGGGATGTTGTTTTGCCAAGGGGCAACTGGTATAATTTTTACACTGGCGCATACGCGGGTAATGGTGAAACCATAAAAGTTAAGCCCGGTATTGAGCGCATTCCTGTATTCGTACGTGACGGTGCCATTATCCCTATGATAGCTCCACGGTTGCATGCACCACAGCAAGGAGAAATAGTCGATGTGGAGTTTCGTTATTATGGGCATGCTGATGGCGATACTCGTTTTTACGATGATGACGGTGAGACCTACAACTACGAAAAGGGAGAATATTCATGGCGTGAGGTGAGGGTAAGACATAATAAAAAGGGTCAACCTGTAGGTAGTATCAGTAAACCTGAAAAAGGAAAACCTAATACTATCGGTCGTATAACTTGGAAATATATGAGTGAAAAATGAAAAGGATCCTAACGATATTTTTATTATTTTATAATGTCTTCGTACTGGCACAGCAACCGCAAATCATCGATGTTGATGCGGGACAATTACGATTGTCATTGATGGTGGCGACAGATGGACGTGTTTATCAGTTGGCATTTGGTGACAAAGAAAAGGAGGTTGCAATGCCAAGTAAGTCACCGGCAAGGGAGACGGAGTTCTTTCCTTGCTATGGCAATGGTTATATCGCAGAACCTTCTTTACAGGTGACACATGCCGACGGAAATACATCAACCGATTTACGATACAAGAAACATTTCACCAACCGGAGGGAGGATAATGTCCGTGAAACAGTCATACAACTAAAGGATGATTGCTACGACTTCATGGCAGAGGTACATCTTCTGTGTTATGATGACTATAACATGATGGAGATGTGGACGGTCCTTACCAATGAAGAGAGTAACGGTGAGGTCGTATTATACAGATATGCATCGGCGTCCCCATTGCTGAAAGCCGATGGCTACTGGCTTACGCAATTCAACGGGCGATACAAACATGAGGCAACCATGGAAGAGGAACAGCTACATACGGGAATAAAAATCCTTAATTCTAATTTGGGCGTCCGTTCGCATTACTATGGTATTCCTTCTGTTATCCTTTCTTGTAATCATGCGGCAGAAGAAGAAAAAGGAGAAGTTTTTGGCGCCTCCTTGCGTTGGTCGGGCAGTTATCAGATCACATTCGATCTGAATTGGTCAAGATGGTTACGGACTATTACCGGTATCAATCCGCAAGGCGCACAGTACTTTTTGTCTCCCCATTCTTCTTTCCTTACCCCCTCGGTTCTTTGGTGTTATAGCAAGGAAGGTACAGGTAAACTCAGTAGAATGTTTCATGCCTGGGCACGACAATATGGTGTTCGTGAAGCAGATAAGGACCGTCCGGTGCTAATGAATAACTGGGAAGCTACGCATTGCGACTTTAATGAGGAGAAACTGAAGGCATTATTTAAGGAGACCAGCAATATTGGCACAGAACTATTCTTATTGGATGACGGGTGGTTTGGGAACGGTCAGTTCGCCCGTAATGATGACCGTCATGGTTTGGGTGACTGGCAGGAAGACAAAAGCAAACTTCCTCATGGATTGAGTTACCTGACGAAACAAGCCCAAAAACTTAAGATAGGATTTGGTATATGGCTGGAGCCTGAGATGGTTAATCCGAAGAGTAAGTGCTATCAAGAGCACCCTGACTGGATAATTACACAAAAGGGAAGGGAACCCATCCTTGGAAGACATCAAGAGATCCTTGACATCACCAGGCCAGAGGTGCTACATTATGAGAAGGAAATCTTTGATAACGTATTGGGAAACAACAGAGGAATCTCTTATGTTAAATGGGACTGCAACCGTTTTATAACACAGCCCGGTTCGTCATATCTTAAACACCCCTCTCATCTTACGGTAGACTATACATGGCAGTTATATAAGATGATGGACTATTTCTCAACGACTTATCCTAATGTGATGGGAATGGTATGTGCAGGCGGTTCTGGAAGAGTAGATTATGGTTCATTGCCCTTCTTCCATTCTTTTTGGCCCAGTGATAATACTGATCCCATGGCAAGGATAAAGATACAGTGGGGATTCAGTTATTTCTTCCCGGCATGTACAATATCTTCGAATGTCACCAGAATGGGAAAACGCCACCTGAAACTGGCTATTGATGTAGCATTGAGTGGTGCTTTCGGAGTGGATATGAATATGATAACAGCAACCCCTGAGGAGAAGAAACAGTTGAGGGCAGCAACAGATTTGTACAAAAAAGAGATTCGCCCGTTAGTTATGCAGGGGAATTTATACCGACTGTCTTCTCCATATAAGAAGCCGTTGGCAGCTTTGTCATACATCTCAGCTGATCAGACACAGGGTGTGCTGTATCTCTATCAGACAGAAGAGGGCATCTCGCATCCCTTATGTCTGCGTGGACTCAATCCTGATGTATCTTATGTTCTCCATGAGGTCAATCTCACGGAGGGTTCTGCCAGTCGTTTCGAAGGAATATACACAGGGCGCACCTTGATGGATACGGGTTTGCAAACCGTATTATCAAATCCTTATGAGAGTGCAGTCATTACAATTAATAAAATAAAGGAATAATATGCGATATACTTTTTTATCATTGCTATTGTTGTGCGGAATATTTGCCGGTAAAGCTGCCGACCGTTGGTCAATACAATCTGACGGTGCCTTGTTATGGAAGACAGACAACCGACTGCCTCATGCCGACCATATAGAAATGAGTGGACAGAAAATGTCGGTGGTACTACGGTATGGGGTGGATGCCAATGGCGCATTCTCCTTAAATAGGAGTCTGGTATTTCCTATGTTACGCATGAAACCCAATAAGACACAAGATAACCTAAAACAGCGTTTTGACGTGAACATACCGGGTATGGTTACCGTGAATGACTTAACATTAACAGACGAGAAGACAGAATGGGTGAAGTTGAATGGAATGATGGAGGTGAAGAGCTCTTTTTCTACAGAATATAGAAGGAAGACGATACCTCATGCCGTATCTCTTCATCGGCGATGCTGTCCTTCACCCTATGAACCATATTATATCGAAGAATATACGTTTACGAATCATACTCCCAGAACCATACGCCTTAGAGTTCCCGTCATGGATATCCGCTATGAGACACCAGAGGAAGATGGTGTCTATGGGAGTTATGTGATAGAGGCAAAAACACTCACAAACGGTGTCTTCTCGGTTGATACAGATAAATCACTCACATTCTACGTAGTCTTTTTCGCTCATCGTAAGGGAGAAAGTGCTCCATCGTTCTCAACCGAAACGGTCTATACACAAAGGGCGGATTTGTTGAGTCTGTGGCAGAATCATCTTGTACTTGACACGCCTGATCCTGTTCTGAATACGATGTTCGCTTTTGCCAAGGTAAGAGCATCGGAGAGTATTTACCTTACGAAAGGCGGACTGATGCACGGTCCTGGCGGTGAGGCATATTATGCTGCTATCTGGGCTAATGATCAGGCTGAGTACATTAATCCTTTCTTTCCGTATTTAGGATATGAAGTGGGGAATACCTCAGCCCTGAATGCCTATCGTCACTTTGCCCGATTTATGAATGAGGAATATAAGGCGATTCCCAGTTCCATCATCTCAGAGGGAACTGGTATCTGGCATGGAGCAAAAGACCGTGGAGATGGTGCGATGATTGCCTATGGTGCAGCCCGTTATGCAATGGCTCGTGGAGATAGAAATGAGGCTCGGCAGTTGTGGCCGCTCATTGAGTGGTGCCTGGAATATTGCAGACGACAATTGACAGGTGACGGGGTGGTAGCCTCGGATGCGGATGAACTGGAAAACCGTTTTCCGGCAGGAAAAGCAAATCTATGCACTACCTGCCTGTATTATGATGCATTGAACTCTGCCGTCTATCTGGGGAAGGAACTTCAATTGCCTAAAGCACAGATTAAAGGTTATCGTATGCAGGCTGAGAAACTGCGTAGTGCCATAGAGAGTCATTTCGGTGCAGAGATGAAGAATTTCCACACTTACCGTTATTACGATGGTAATACACTGCTCCGTTCATGGATCTGTATGCCACTTACCGTTGGTATCTACGATCGGACAGAGGGAACGATAGCGGCTCTGTTTTCTCCTTACCTGTGGACAGCTGATGGATTGCTGACACAAGAAGGAAGCGATACTTATTGGGACCGCTCTCTGCTGTATGCGCTGCGAGGTACTTTTGCCGCTGGTGAGGTGGATAAAGGTCTTGAATTCTTACGCAAATACTCACGCCATCGGTTGCTCGGCGAGCATGTGCCCTATGCGATAGAAGCATGGCCGGAGGGAAACCAGCGACATCTATCTGCGGAAAGTGGACTCTACTGCAGAATCTTCCTGGAGGGATTATTGGGAATACGCCCTGTTGGATTACGGTCGTTTCTCCTATCTCCTCATCTGCCCAGTAACTGGAACCAGATGAGTCTGAGACATATCATGGCTTATGGACACGACTTTGATATTCATATAATTAGGGCAAGTAAAGGATATCGTGTACAGCTAATGTCAGAAGGAAAGAAGACCGTTGACCGAGTCATCTCCGACAATGGGATAGTAACAGTAATCTTAAATTAAATAAACATATGACTATGAGGAAATTTTTCATTATCTTTTTCTTGGCATTGACGAGCATGGTGCAGGCTCAGTCTGTATGGGATCGCGAACATCTCAAGGATGTAAAAAACCAGTTAGACAGACCCTTCTATGCCATGTGTTACGAGCAACTGCTAAATAAAGTGGAGAAAGACATGACGGCAGAACCTCTCACCGTGATGATGAAAGAACATACACCTGCCAGCGGAACAAAGCACGACTATGAGAGTCTCTCCCGCTATTATTGGCCGGATCCTACCAAGGTGGATGGTCTTCCATATATATCCAGGGATGGCGAGTCAAACCCGGAACTGGATAAGTTCGACCGTAATAAGTTGGGGGCTATGGCAAGCAGGGTTACCCGGCTCTCTCTTGCATGGTACCTCAGTGGTGATGAACGTTATGCACAGAAAGCTACAGAGCTTATCCGCATGTGGTTCTTTAACAAAGATACTTATATGCGCCCAAATCTTGATTACTCGCAGATGATTCCTGGAGTGAACGGCGGTAAGGGTCGAAAGAGTGGACTCATTGATGGCTATTCTTTCGTGGATATGCTCGATGGTGTCGCTCTACTGGAAAACTCCAAGTCTTTCACATCAAAGGATTCCAAGAAACTGAAGGAGTGGTTCGGAAAATTCCTGCAGTGGTATCTTACCAGCGAGCAGGGGATTGGTGAGGGCAATAATCTGAATAATCATGCCGTAGCCTACGATGCGCAGGTGATTGCTTATGCTTTGTATTCCGGTAACATGGAGATTGCCAAAAAGGTTATCAATGCAATTCCCTCCCGTCGCCTCTTTACACAGATAGAACCTGATGGGCGACAACCACAGGAACTTCGCCGTACTTTGGCATTCGGTTATTCGGAATATAACCTCACACATTTCATCGATATTTTCATGATGGCTCAGAAATTGGGCATTCAACTGGTGAATAGCACTTCTTCAGACGGGAGATGCTTTATGAAAGCAATGGATTTCCTCGTTCCTTATGTGGGTAAAGATGTATCGGCATGGCCTTACAAACAGATAGAGCAGTGGGATTATAAACAGCAGGAGTTTTGTAAGGATCTTTATAAGACGGCTCGATATCTTGATCCCTCAAGACAGGATTATGTGAAACTATTTCAGAATAACAGGAAACTGGATATGAGTGACCTCTTCAACCTGTTATATTATGAACCGACGGAAGCAGATGATGCTTTCATTAAAGCAAGTCTACAGTTGCGTTATGCCTTGGGATGTGTAAAAAAAGCACAGGATGACCCGCAGAATATTGCACAGCGACGGTATGTCCCGCGCACACTGAAAAAAGATGGAACACTCGGATTGGTCGGTGCCGGCGACTGGTGCTCAGGATTCTTCTCTGGGTCGCTTTGGATGATGTATAACTATACTCATGATGATTTCTGGAGGGAGGAAGCTGTGAGCTATACATGGCCCATCGAAGCAGCGAAATACCGCACGACAACTCATGATCTGGGCTTTATCCTAAACAATAGTTTCGGCAAGGCTTACGAGATTACCGGTGAACGCTCTTACCGCGATGTGGTTATCAGAGGGTCTAAGAGTCTTATTACGCGCTTCAACAAGAACGTGGGGTGCATACGCTCATGGGATCATCATCAAGATGTGTGGAAATTCCCCGTTATCATCGATAATATGATGAACCTGGAGATGTTGTTCCGTGCCACACAATACACAGGCGACTCTATCTATTGGAAAATAGCTGTTTCTCATGCTAACACGACAATGAAGAATCATTTCCGTGAGGATTACTCTTCATATCATGTGGTTGATTATGATCCTAATACAGGTGCCATACGTACGAAGTGTACTCATCAGGGATATTCCGATGACTCTTTCTGGAGTCGCGGACAAGGCTGGGGACTTTATGGCTTTACCATGTGCTATCGCTTTACACACGACAAGCGCTATCTGGAGGAGGCAAAGAATATCGCCAGGTTTGTACTTAACTGGAAACTGCCAGACGACAGAGTGTGCTACTGGGATATGAAATGTCCGGAGATCCCGAATACTGAGCGGGATGCTTCTGCAGCAGCTCTCATCGCATCTGCTCTCTATGAACTGAGTAGCTATGTGGCTTCTGATCTTTCCGCCAAATATATCTCCTTTGCCAATGGCATCATCAGTGGGTTGTCGAAGCACTTCACTGCGGAGGTAGGCAGTCATGAGGGTTTTCTCTTGCTCCACTCTGTAGGCTCACGACCGGTTAATTCTGAGGTGGACGTACCGCTCAACTATGCTGATTACTATTACCTGGAGGCATTGACAAGGAAAATGAATCTTAACAAATAATGCATGGCTTATGAAACGAGTATGGTGGTGTTTCTGTCTGTTGCTGATGGTTTCAGCTGCTTCATCTGAGGCTATCTATAGTGAGAAGAAGATCAGACTCTCAGAGGGTTGGGAGTTTGTACGTGAAGATATTTCCTGCTTTGCTGATGTGCTGGAGATCGGAAGGATGTCCAACATGTCGTCAAAGCCACAGTGGCAGAAGGTGTGTCTTCCCCATTGCTATAACAGTGCGGATGCCCTTGACCCTGACGTGGCTTATTATAAAGGTGTTGCATGGTATCGTTCGGTACTGTCGGTGGAGAATCCTTATGAGCAGGGTCGCACCATCCTTGAGTTTGAGGGTGCTGGACAGAAGGTGGAGGTATATGTTTATGATGAATTAGTGGCAACCCATGTGGGGGGATACGATGCGTGGATGGTGGATATCACCGATGCGGCAGATCGCTGCAAGAAGGATCCTGTTTGTGTTGAGAAATACCAAGGGAAGATTCCTGTGGCAGTGCGTTGTGACAACCGTCACGATGAGGAACTGATACCCAGCGACCTTTCCGACTTCAACCTCTATGGGGGTATCTACCGCCCTGTCAACCTGGTGTATCTGCCAAAGGTAGGCGTGGAGCGGATTCCGGTCACACCATCCCTCAGCGCTGACAGGAGGAGAGCCTCTGTCTCAGTAGCCTTGCATCTGTATAACCCGCAGAAAATCGCAGGTGTCACCTGGTCTTATGTGATAAAAGATCCTGTCGGTAAGGTGGTGGGAAAGTCCAAGGAGATGACGATAGAGTACGAGGAGGGCGTATCACCGGTATTCGCTCTGAAGGGCAGGCCTATGTTGTGGGATGTCGACAATCCCCGGTGCTATACCTGTGTGCTGACGCTCATGGCCGACAATGTCAAACAATCTTTTGAAGTACCCTTCGGATTCCGTCAGACGGAGTTCGTGGAGAAGGGACCGTTTATGCTCAATGGACGACGACTCTTATTACGTGGCACCCACCGCCATGAGGATCATGCCGGTGTGGGAGCTGCCATGACAGACACCCAGATGCGGCACGATATGCTGCAGATGAAGGCGATGGGTGTCAACTTCATCCGTCTGGGACATTATCAGCAGAACGACCTGATCCTACACCTGTGCGACTCCTTGGGAATCCTCGTGTGGGAAGAGTCGCCCTGGTGTCGTAACTATGTCACCTCACCATCGATGAAAGAGCAGTCGAGACAGATGCTTACCCAAATGATCCGCCAGCATTATAACCATCCCTCCGTATTGTTGTGGGGCATGGGCAATGAGGTGGACTGGTTGCAGAGAGAACCCTATTTCGATAAGCAGGTGGTAAGGGAATTCCTAAAGGAGATGGTAAACCTGAGTCATCAGTTAGATCCCTCCCGGCTAACTTGCTTGCGCCGCTGCGACTTCGCCCGTGACATCGTGGATGTCTATTCTCCGTCAATATGGGCAGGGTGGTATAAGGCTAACTTCCATGACTATGCCCTGTTGGAGCGTGAAGGATTCGAGTCCGTTCTTCATTTTATTCATGCCGAGTGGGGGGGAGACAGTCATGTGGCACGCCATACCGATGGAGACTTCAACGAGATATCTGTCGGTGATAAGAACAGCGACTGGTCGGAGTCATATATCGTCAAACTCTTCGACTGGCATCTGAAAGAACAGGAGAAGATGTCATGGTTGACAGGTGCCTGTTTCTGGACCTTCAAGGATTTCTCCACGCCTCTTCGTCCCACTAATCCTATTCCCTACGTCAACCAAAAAGGGGTCGTGCAACGTGACAATACCCCCAAGGAGAGCTACTATGTCTTCCAGTCGTATTGGACCGATGCCCCTATGGTGCATATCTACGGACATACATGGCCGGTGCGGCCGGAGCAGAAAGATGGGAAGTACGAGATTCTTGTCTATTCCAATTGTGACGAGGTGGAACTGTTTGTCAACAACCAGTCGATGGGCACCCGCAAAAGAAACACCGAAGACTATCCGGCGGCGGGCTTCCACTGGAAAGTGTCTATGAATAATGGTGACAATACCATCAGGGCTGTTGCCCATAAGGGGAAGACCATGCTGACAGATGAGATCCGTCAGGTGGTGCAACAGGGAACGTGGGGATCCCCCGCCACTCTACAGCTATCGATGGTGGTGTTAGAGGATGGCGCTCCAGCCCTGCAGGCATTACTGCTGGATGCCAACGGCAAGATCTGTCTCGACGCACACGACGTGGTGGAGTTTGGCAGCACACGACCTGACGCACTGCTCCAAAACCAAGGTACCGCCACCGGCTCGAAGGTTATCCAGCTCTCCAATGGCCGTGCTTTCATCCGTGTGCTACGCCATGACGATAGCTGCGCCTTCTCCGCTTGGCTGCGTAACAACCCCAAGATCCATAGTGTTGCGCTCGTTCCTTTCGGGAACAAGCGCAACCAGCAAAAAGGAAATTGAACGTTGGTGATTGAAAATGAACATAAATCTAAATCGTACGCTCACTACACCTGTTCAAAAGCCTGAGCCAGATCATCGAGGATGTCATCGATATGCTCTGTTCCGATACTCAGTCGGATCGTGCTCGGCGTGATATGCTGCTGTTCCAGCTCCTCGGGTGTCATCTGTGAGTGCGTGGTAGTGTAAGGATGTATCACCAGACTCTTCACATCGGCCACATTGGCCAGCAGGGAGAAGATTTTCAATGCGTCGATGAAACGCCAGGCCTCAGCCTCGCCGCCCTTTATCTCGAAGGTGAAGATAGAACCTCCACCCTGCGGGAAGTATTTATTGTAAAGAGCGTTATCGGGATGGGAAGGTAAGGACGGGTGGTTCACCAGGGATACCTTGGGATGATTGTTGAGATACTCCACCACTTTCAGAGCATTCTCCACATGCCGCTCCACACGCAAGGATAACGTCTCCAATCCCTGCAAGAGAATCCAGGCACTGAAAGGAGCTATCGTCGCACCGGTATCCCTGAGGATTACCGCACGGATACGGGTGACAAAGGCAGCTGCTCCTGCCACATCAGCAAAGACGGCACCGTGATAGCTGGGGTCGGGCTTTGCCAGTGTCGGGAACTTGTCGGGATTTGCCTTCCAGTTGAAGGTGCCACCATCCACGATGACACCGCCAAGCGTGGAGCCATGTCCACCGATGAACTTTGTGGCGGAGTGTACTACGATGTCAGCACCATGTTCGATAGGACGGATGAGATAAGGGGTCCCGAAGGTGTTGTCCACGATGAATGGGATACCATGACGATGCGCTACCGCTGCCACACCATCAAGGTCGAGCACATTGGAATTGGGGTTGCCGAACGTCTCCGCATATACCACCTTCGTATTCTCCTGAATGGCAGCCTCCAAAGCCTCCAAATCATTGACATTGACGATCGTGTAGGAGACACCCTGCGTAGTGAGGGTATGGGTGATGAGGTTGAAGGAACCACCATAGAGATTGTCTGCCGCCACGATATGGTCGCCTGCCTGTACGATATTCTGAAGAGAATAGGTTACCGCCGCAGCACCCGAAGCCACGGCCAGTCCTGCCACACCGCCTTCGAGGGCTGCTACACGATCCTCGAAGACTCCCTGCGTGGAGTTGGTCAGTCGCCCATAGATATTCCCCGCGTCACGAAGGCCGAAACGGTCGGCGGCATGCTGGGAGTTATGGAACACATACGATGTTGTCTGATAAATAGGTACCGCACGTGAATCGGTAACAGGGTCGGCCTGCTCTTGCCCTACATGTAACTGTAACGTCTCAAAATGCAATTTCTTTGTCATAATCATTATTTTTTTTGTTATACTTCTTTATTATCTGTCTGAAAAATGGCATATCGATACCAACTTTTTCCTCTGCAAAGTTAGTAATCCAGAAATATTATTCCAAATATTTTTTAAAATTCAGAAAAGATTACTATTTTTGCAGATACATTTAGAATAAATTTTGTGTTAATAGGCTTTTAGCCTTTTTATTCAGAATATTATTCTTTACTAAAATTAATTCACATGGAACAGACACTCGACAGCACTGATATCAAGATACTGCAACAATTGCAGAAAAATTCAAGGTTAACGATTAAGGAGTTGGCTGCCCTTGTGCAGTTATCGCCCAGTCCAGTATTTGAGCGCATGAAACGTTTGGAGCGGGAGGGGTTCATCAAGAAATATGTGGCGGTACTTGATGCCGAGAAGATTGAGCATGGGTTTGTCGTCTTTTGCTACCTCAGTATGAAGCAGCATTCGTATGAGAACGCACAGCGAATCATGCAGGCGGTGCAGGATATCCCCGAGATCGTGGAATGTTACAACATCTCCGGTGACTACGATTTCATGCTGAAGATCTATACTAAGGATATGAAACAGTACCAGCAGTTTATCCTCAAGATACTGGGTGACATGGACTGCATCGGCTCCCTGCACTCCACCTTTGTGCTGGCAGAGGTAAAGAACTCCTACCAACTGCCGTTGTGATGATGGTTTTGTATTCATAGTTCATCATTTAGGGTTTAAAACTTCATAACTTATAAACTTATAAACTCAAGAAATATTTGCATCAAACGAATATAATTACTACTTTTGCATTCATAAACAAATAATTATACCAATTAAAACTATAAGATTATGAAGAAAATTATGTTTGTAGCCATCGCTATGATGGTATCCATGACAACCTTCGCACAGCGCGAAGTAGGTACATTATCACTTCAGCCACGTGTTGGTATTAGTGCAGCTGACTTTAACAACACAGATGACACCAAGGCCCGCGTAGGTTTTATTGCTGGTGCAGAACTGGAGTACTATGTTTCTAATATGCTGGGTATCTCTGCCGGTATGTTCTATTCACAGCAGGGTGCAGAGTTTGAGATTGGCGGTGCTGATTTCACCTGTAAGCTCGACTATGTAAACGTTCCTATCATTGCCAACTTATATGTTTGGAAGGGACTGGCCCTGAAGGCAGGTTTGCAGCCTGGTTTTAAGATGTCATCAAAATTGGAGGGTTCTTATGCCGGTTTCGGAGGAAGTACTGACATGGATGATGTGAAGAGCATAGACCTTTCTGTACCTGTAGGCATCTCCTATGATTTCGGTCGCTTAGTATTAGACGCACGCTACAACTTCGGACTGACCAAGATTTTTGATGACAGCAATCTTGACAGCAAGAACCTTAGTTTCCAACTCACCCTCGGTTACAAGTTCACACTGTAAGTTTTTTATTTTAAACAAACATATCAAAAGGGACACGTTGATAGCGTGTCCTTTTTTTATCATTTATTAAGATGGTTTGTCAGAAAATATTTGTACTTTTGTGGAGGAAGAGTTCAAATATGTAAATATGCGATATATGAAAAAAATGATTACTTTCGTCTTCGCTCTCATGATGATGGGAGGAAGCGCCGTGGCACAAGAGACCATCCAGTTGCCACAACCGGATATGAAGTTATTGAAGATGTCAACCGCTGAAGCCATGCAGCAGCGCCGCACCAGTCGTGAGTATCTAAAAGGGAAGGAGTTATCCGACAAGCAGCTATCCACCATCCTATGGGCTGCCGTAGGCATCAATGATGCGAAGAGCGGGAAATTGGTAACACCCACGGCGATGAACATGCAGGACATCAAGGTGTATGTATGCAACGAGAAAGGCGTGTGGCTCTATAATGCCAAGGCCAACAACCTCACACAGGTATGCACAGAGGATCTCCGTCCGAGTATGTGTGCCCGTCAGATGTTCGTCATGGACACACCAATAACCCTGTTGTTAGTCAGTGAGCAGTCTGGTCGCCAACGTACCAGCGAGCGCTTTGGTGCGATGGATGCCGGTTATGTGTCGCAGGATATCTATCTGGCATGTGCCGCCATGGGACTGAAGACCGTTGCCCGCGCGATGATGGATCAGGAGGCCGTAAGGAAGGCTCTGAACCTGAAAGAAGGCGACGATCCGATGCTGAACCATCCTATCGGATACGGGAAATAGAAGCCCCTCCCCGACCCTCCCCGAAAGGGAGGGAGAGAGTTTAGAGTTTAGAGTTTAGAGTTTAGAGTTATCGTTCCCGTTAACGTTCCCGTTATGATTCATCATGATCCATAAGCTGCATACAGATATCTTACCGCCGGATCAGTTTACATTCCCTTTCTGCTATGAGCCTCATCCTCTATGCCTGTTGGCAAAAGAAGAGGTGGTAAGATATATAGAGAGTCATCAGGAGATACACCAAGACGCACAGACCGGAAAGATGTTCGGTGTCTTGGTGGTCTCTTCTGATGACCATACGCTCTCTTATCTGGCAGCCTACTCCGGACTGCTGGTCGGCAGAAACGACTGGCAGTGGTTTGTGCCTCCCGTCTATGATGCCCAGCAAAAGGATGGTCACTTCAAGACTCACGAACAGGAGATATCCCTGATAAATAAAGAGATTGAACGCATCGAGCAGTCAGCTGATTATCTGGATAGTCAGAAAGACTACCTGCAGAGCGAGCAACAGATGCAGCAGATGGTTGCCGACTACAAGCGAAAGATGGCGGCAGCGAAGATGAACCGTGACGAACTGCGGCTACATCGAAATCTCTCTCCCGAGGAGCATGCGGAACTCATTCGCGAGAGTCAGTTTATGAAAGCAGAGCTCCACCGACTGAAGAAAAGTCAGGAACAACTGATCAAAGACAAGCGGGAACGCTACGAGCAATACACCGCTCAGTTGGAAACACTGAAGCAACAACGTAAACATCTGTCTGACGAACTACAACGCTGGCTGTTTGCGCAATATCATCTGCTGAATGCCAAGGAGGAAGAAAAGAACCTTATAGAGATATTTGAAGACTATAAGGGAGAACTGCCTCCCGGAGGTACAGGTGACTGCTGTGCACCCAAGTTGCTGCAGTATGCCTACCAGCATCAGCTGCACCCTGTCTGCATGATGGAGTTCTGGTATGGCAAGTCGCCCAAAGCAGAGGTGCGCCATCATCTGCAGCACTATCCCTCGTGCCGGAGTAAGTGTTTGCCCATCCTCTCCTTTATGCTACAAGGATTGCAGGTGGAACCCAACCCTATGGAGAACCGTTCTACCGGAGATGTGAAGATTATCTATGAGGATGAATCACTGATGGTTGTTGACAAGCCGGCCGGCATGCTCAGCGTGCCCGGAAAGATACAGGGACCTTCCGTGGAAACCTTCATTCGTAACTACCTACACGATGACACGAATCCCCTCATCGTACACCGTCTGGACATGGAGACATCGGGACTGATGGTGTTAGCCAAGACGAAATGGACGCATCAGGAACTGCAACGGCAGTTTGAGGAGCACCATATTAAAAAGGTGTATATTGCTATTCTCGACGGAAAGCCATCAGAAAAAAGACACATCGTTTTGCCGATTCGTCCGAATATCGATGACCGTCCGCGGCAGATGGTGGATTACGTACATGGCAAGGTGGCTGTGACGGATGTGGAGATTATCGAAGAGAAAGACGGAAAAACACGTGTGGCTCTGTATCCACAAACCGGTCGTACCCACCAGTTGCGCATTCACTGTGCACATAAAGAGGGGTTAGCATGCCCGATATTAGGTGACACGCTTTATGGCAAGCGTGCCGACCGCCTCTATCTCCATGCTTGGAAAATCACGTTCGTACATCCCAAGACAAACGAAACCATGACGTTTGTCTCTGAACCGGAGTTTTAGTCTAACATTTTTTCAACACAAAGTGACAGAGCTTTTGATATAAACTCAAAAACTCAAATCATATAAAGAACATCAACATGATTTGGATGAGGATCACCCGAAGGAACATGCCGAGGGGATAGACCGTGGCATAGCCGACACTGGGGGTATCACCGGAGAGGGTGTCATTGGCATACGCCAAGGCCATGGGATTAGCCATTGAACCACAAAGGATGCCGCATATCGTACCATAGTCGTATTTCTTCAGTCGGAGGAGCAGGATTCCTACCAGCAATACGGGTACGATGGTAAGCAGAAAACCGACTCCTATCCATACTAAACCCTCCGGGCGCATCACCGTCTCAAAGAAATGTACGCCACTGTCGAGTCCCAGGCAAGCCAGATATAACGACAGTCCTAACTTACGGAGCATCAGCGAGGCACTGCGTGTGGTATAGGTTATCAAATGGAATCGCGGTCCGAAGGCACCCACCAGAATACCCACGACAATCGGTCCACCGGCAATACCCAACCGTACGGGTATCGACATTCCCGGCAGATGGATAGGAATCGCTCCCAATGCCAGTCCGATGATGATGCCGAGGAAGATAGCCGCGAGATTCGGTTCGTTCAGACTCTCCACGCTGTTGCCGAACATCTCCTCCACATGCGTCACATCTTTTGGCTCACCCACGATATGCAGACGATCACCATATTGCAGACGAAGGTTGGGAAGCGCCAACAAGGTAAGGTCGCCGCGTGACACCCTGCTGACATTCACCCGATGGCTGTGACGCAGCTGCAGACTACCTAATGTCTTGCCGTTGAGCATCGGACGGGTGAGCACCACGACCCTGCTCTCCACCTTCGTGTCTATCGCATTCCAGTCAACCTCCTCTTTGTTCCAGTCTTCTTCCAGTCGCTTACCGAAGAGCATCTCCAGGACGGAAGCCTCATCTTGTGTGGCGACAACCATCAGACGGTCGTTCATTTTCAACTGTGTGGCGGATTTGGGAACGAGTACCTCACCGTCCCTCCATATGCGTGAGATAATAAACTTCAGATGCGTCATTAGCGCCAGTTGTGCCAGTGTCTTCCCCTTGACGGCGGGGTTGATGACCTCGAAACGGGCGATATAAGTCTCTTTCTCCATATTCTGATGCCTTACCACCAGGTCTTCTGCCTTGACAAACAACTTTCTCATCAACAGGATGGCCAGGATGACACCTACCACACCCAAGGGATAGGTGACCGCACAGCCCAACGCCGTGCCGCTGGCAGAGATGCCCAGCTGTGAGAGAGTCTGCTGGGCAGCACCTAAGGCGGGCGTGTTTGTCGTGGCACCACACAACACTCCTGCCATGTCCGGCAAGGCTATTCCCGTCATCGGACAAAGCGCTAAGGCCATGACCGTGCCTAAGACAACCACTACGATGCTCCAGAGATTCAAAGACAGCCCCTCATGGGCTAACGAGCCGAAGAAGCCCGGTCCTACGCTGAGCCCTAAGACATATACAAAAAGGATCAATCCGAAGTTCTCCGCATAGTCCATCATGCGGACATCCACACACACACCAAGATGACCCGCCAGGATGCCGATGAAAAAAACAAAAGCGATACCTAAGGAGATGCCGAAAATCTTCACCTTTCCCAAAGCGAGACCGGCAGCACATATCAGCGACAGTATCACTACCGTCTGCACCGCCGAGGGGGTAAGAAACAAACTACTAAGCCACTCCATAACTGTTATTCTGTTTTAACGCCTTGATTGCTGACATCAGAGACTCTTATTCCTTCATGCGTAACAGGTAAGATTGTCAAGACTGAACTCTACAACATGCTGAGATAGTTCTCGACAGGAATACCCCTGTTTTTGTCCTCATTATCCTTGTTAGCCGCTATCAACCGATAGAGTGCGTCGATGGCTGCAGAGGTGCTCTCCGGTAAGGACTCTCCTTTCAAAAGATGACCGATGAGGATGGCAGAGAACATATCTCCGGTTCCTGGGAAATGAACAGGTATCTCCGTATATGGCAACAGGAAATAAGCATTATCCTTATGGTTATATCCCACCACAGAGGTCTGGCCATCGACAAGTACGCTGGTTATAAGGGCCGACAGTGTCCCCATGTCACGCAACTTGTCTAACAGCGCCATAGCCTCCATACGGGTAACCCCTTCTTTCTTATAGGGAGTATTGGTAAGATATGCCGCCTCCGTATAATTGGGAAAGATCAGATGCGCCACGGAAATCATCTCACGCATGCACTCCACACGGTCTTCCGTCACTCCATTGTAGAGCTTTCCCTCATCACCCATGATCGGATCTACGAATATCTGTGTACCATTGGCAGCCTGCTCTCTGCAATAGTCGGCAACCATCCTCGCCTGGCGGGCGGAACAGATAAATCCCGTGGCAATGGCATCGAAGCGGAATCCCAACTCCTTCCATACCGGAAACACACCTTGGATATAATCCGTTGTCTCGAGGATGTTGAACCTCCCATAGTCTAAAGTGTTGCTGACGAGCGCCGTGGGCATGTTATATACAGGATACCCCATATACGACAAGATAGGGAGCATGGCGGCCGTTGCCACCTTCCCGTACCCCGCGAGGTCGTTGATTAACAATATCTGATTTTTTACCATAACGGCTGCAAAGGTACAACATAAAAATTAATAATTGATAATTAATAATTAATAATTAAGAGTTTTTCCTATGAAATTTGGTGCTATAGTAAAATAACATTACCTTTGTACACTATTATTTTTATTATACTTAAAAATGAAAGATATCTGTTGCATCGGGCATGTCACCCTTGATAAGATTATCACCCCGAAGAAGACTACCTATATGAATGGCGGTACGTCGTTCTATTTCGCATACGCCATCAATCAGCTTCCACGAAAAGTCTCTTTCCAACTGATAACGTCCACCTCGGAGGAAGACGCATGCGCTGTCAGCAGGATGCAGAAAAGAGGCATCGATGCCATTAACCATATCAGTAAGCATACCGTTATCTTCGAGAATAAATATGGTGAAGATATGAATAACCGCACGCAACGTGTGCTCGATAAGGCGGAGCCTTTCACCATCGAGATGGTGAAGGATGTGGAAGCGAAGGTTTTTCATCTGGGAACCCTTCTGAGTGACGATTTCCCTAATGAGGTGGTGGAATACTTAGCTAACAAAGGAAAACTTTCTATCGATGTACAGGGCTATCTTCGTGAGGTGCGTAACAAAGTGGTGTACCCCGTAGATTGGAAAGACAAGCTCCGTATTCTCCAGTGCACGGAGATACTCAAAGTCAATGAGCATGAGATGGAGGTGGTATCGGGACTGAAGGATCCGCATGAGGCTGCCAAGTGCTTGGCCTCATGGGGTGTCCATGAGGTTATTATCACCTTAGGGAGCTATGGCTCTCTTATCTATGCCGGAGATAAGTTTTATGAGATTCCCGCCTATGAGCCGAAGAAAGTGGTGGATGCCACAGGATGCGGTGACACCTATTCTACCGGCTATCTCTATACCCGTGCCTTAGGGGCAGACTATGACGAGGCGGGGCGCTTTGCCGCCGCTATGTGTACCATCAAGCTGGAGCACCATGGTGCCTTCAGCGGAACCATCGAAGACGTCTATAAAATCATCAAATAACCATTGGCCAACACATCACCTATACAACACTTAATTCAACAGCGATTGTTGCTGGAGTTGGAATATGCCACCGAGAAAGAGACTTTTCGGCTGCAGACGGAGTCTATGGGTTTAGAGAGAAAGATAAAAAGAGGTGACGCCTGGTGGCCACTGCGTATCGGAAGGAGTTACTACAACAGTCTGAACCAATTGTGCATCGAGGTACACCGATTAGGCGATGATGATATAGAACACAACTTCGAGTATGGCAAGCCTGTCATCTTTTTCACCTGTAGCAACGGACAACTCTCCTACCCTTCCTTCGGTGTTCGTAACGGTAGCTATAGCGTGTCGTACGTCGATGGAGACAGGATGGTCATCGCTCTGCCCGACAATATCCGTATGACAGACCTGCAGAACACTGCCGACTTAGGCATCCAGCTGTTTTTCGATGAGACGAGCTATAAGATGATGTTTGATGCCCTCGACCGCGTGATACATGCCAAAGGCAATCGCTTAAGCTATCTGCGGGATCTCTTCTACAGTCGTCGATCACCGGAATGTTTCACCTTCCGCCCCATGGCTTTCCCCTATCTGAACAAGATACAGGAGGATGCGGTCAACAAAGTGTTGGCAGCAAAAGATGTGATGATCGTTCATGGTCCTCCGGGTACCGGTAAGACGACGACACTTGTAGAGGCTATCTATGAGACACTGATGCGAGAGAATCAGGTACTGGTATGCGCACAGAGTAACATGGCCGTTGACTGGATCTCTGAAAAACTCGTTGACCGTGGTGTCAATGTGTTGCGCATCGGCAATCCCTGCAGGGTGAATGACAAGATGCTGTCGTTCACCTATGAGCGACGGTTTGAGTCGCATCCCGACTATCCCTCCCTATGGGCTATCCGCAAGGCCATCCGTGAGGTAAGGGAACACCGTAAACGGGGTGATGACAAATACCACCAGAAGATCGAACGACTGAAAGCACGTGCCACCGAGATTGAGATACGTATCAATGCTGAACTTTTCGGTGAGGCGCGTGTCATCGCCAGCACGTTGGTGGGCAGTGCCAACCGACTGTTGCAGGGAATGAAGTTCGGCACCTTGTTTATCGATGAGGCCGCACAAGCTCTTGAGGCAGCCTGTTGGATTCCGATAAGGAAGGTGAGTAAGGTGATCCTTGCCGGTGACCACTGTCAGCTACCACCTACCATCATGAGTCTGGCCGCCATGAAGGGAGGACTCGACAAGACACTTATGGAGCGTATCGTAGAGAACCACCCCGATGCGGTCTCGCTGCTGAAGATACAGTACCGCATGAACGAGGAGATCATGCGTTTCTCCAGCGACTATTTCTACCACGGAGAGGTGGAGTGTGCACCGGAAGTAAGGTTCCGTGGTATCCTCGACCTTGATACCCCTGTCGTCTGGCTGGATCCCGAAGAGCTCATCGGGGAATCGGACATCACCGTCCACGAGGAATTTGTGGGAGCCACCTTCGGACGAATCAACAAGACGGAGGCGCGAATCACTCTCATCGCCCTGCAGAGTTATTTCGAGAAGATCGGAAAACAACGTATCCTTGATGAACGCATCGATGTAGGTATTATCTCCCCCTACCGCGCACAGGTGCAGTATATCCGTCAGCTCATCAAGAAAAAGGAGTTCTTCAAACCCTACCGTCACCTGATCAGCGTCAATACCGTAGATGGTTTCCAGGGACAGGAGCGTGATGTCATCATCATCTCCATGGTCCGCTCCAACGACGAGGGACAGATAGGGTTCCTGCGTGACCTTCGACGCATGAATGTTGCCATCACCCGTGCACGCATGAAACTGATCATCCTCGGTGATACTCGCACCCTGACACGTCATCCTTTCTATAAACGGTTATATCAATATATCAACAGCATTCGCGGATAGCTATAACGTGTGGGTAATATATTTCAACTTATAATAATTGTAAAGCAGGTTGATATGCGCATTGACGAGTGCCATGTCGGCAGACAGTTTCATGTTACTGGCATCGAGCATGTCCGTCAGTAATGCCAACTCATTCTGATAACGGTTCTGCACTACAGAATAATTCTGTTCGGCCAACTCTACTTGTTTCTCCTGTGTCTCTACCTCCTTGAATGAGGTGAGGAAATTCACATATCCTGCCTGAACGGCATTCTCCACTCCCTCTCTTACCAAAGCGATGCGTTCCGATGACTGCTGTTGTTCTCTCCGCACCTTACGGACAGTATGTTTATTTTTCCACAGACTGCCAAGGTCGTACTTTATCCCGACACCCACAAACCAGACATTGACATTCGCGTTGACAGGAATAAAATCGTTGGTGTATGGACCGAAGAGGTGCTCCTCTGCGATGATGCTCAGTGAGGGCAGTGAAGCGGCCTTTGTCGCTTTCAGTTGCTGATCAGTCAACTGCAAGTCAACAGCAGCCTGCCGTATTCCGATATTATTGTCGATCAATGATTCTACATTGGCCAACGTACATTGACTCTTGTCTGAGAGGAGAGACTGCAGTTGGAGTGTATCAGGGTGAACCTCCGTTCCTTCCGGCAGATGAAGTGTCGTTGCCAACTGATGGTTAATGATGACAGTAGCGTCCCTTAGCTTCTCTCTTGTCAACTGCAACATCTTCAGATGCAGCTCATAACGGGTGATATCGTTTTTCAACACCGTCCCCTGCTCACGCCGTGCCTCCATGTTCTGAATAACCTTCTCGGTAAGTGCAATATTCTTATCGACAACCGTCAACTGATTCTGTAACTTACACAGATCAAGATAAAAGCCGGTGATAAGGAAACGTACCTCCTGACGCTGTTTCTCCACATCCAGTTGAGCCATCTGCTCGCCTAACTCAGCCATGTGAATATCCGCTTTGATGGCACCTCCCGCATAGATCACTTGCGAGGCCTGTGCCGTAAAGGTGTTACCCCAATGAGGAGTATCCTGCCGACCGTTACTGACAGCCTGCGGTCCGATCCCCGCAAGGATAACATCAGTTGTACCGCTTGTAGAAAACCCTCTGCTCATCAGTGTAGCATCACCGATATAACTGCCACTGGCACTCAGACTGACATTAGGCAGCATGGCACTCTTGGCAGCAGCGACAGCCTCGGAAGCCACACGAAGTCCTGTCTTACTCACAATGATCCGCTGACTCTGTTGGTCGGCCATATCGTAAAGTTCCTGCAATGAGAAACTTTTTGCGGGAGATATTGCCGCTGACGTCTGAGCCACTGCCGCGGAAGTCATGAAGAAAGAATAAACTATTAAAAACAAAGGACCTGCATTTCTGAAATAATGTATCATTGTTATTATTGTTTTGATTTCTGATTGTTTTGTTCATTTTCGCGCTCCATCAGTCGTCTGCGCCTGATGATGACATATGCCTGGCGTAACTTCGGCAAGGGGTTACGCAGACTGTCGAAATGTCCTAAGAGGATTATCACGAGCAGCACGACACCGAACACGGTAGCATAGCCATATAGTTCGCGAAGCGAATCGAGCAGGGGCTGTCCACTGCCGGCGGCGAGATGGAGTGACATCTGCGCCTTGAGGACGTGTTCCCAGACAGCATCTCCAATGACATCGCCGATACCCATTCGCATGAAACCAAGAACACAAAGCACTTGGAAATAGTATTTGAAGTTACAGTAAGCCTGCGCATAGACTGTGAGTGCTATGAACAGTCCTACATGTCCGAAGCCGAAGAAAAACGAAGGCAGCCATAGGTACCAGATATTGATGCCCGGCCAAATGAGTTGTGTCATCAGCAGTTCATAGACAACCATTGCGGCCATCGTATAAAACGTGAGTGTCTTCAGATGCCACCCGAAGCGCACACGTAGCTGCCAACAGAAGAGTGCCCCTGCACCGGCACCGATCCATTCCGGCCATTTCAACTGGGCGGCTGTCAGTTGGTCGTAGCCCAATATCGTGCCTGTCAAGATATTCTGCATCACGTTCTGTGTTCCAAGTAAAATGTCGAGTCCAAGGAAAAGTATCATCAGGTTCAGCAAGTTAGGACATTTGAACGCACCATATTCTATGAACGAATGCCGTATATGGTTCATGCGCAGGAAACACACGGCCAAGGTCAGCATCGAAATACCGATGGCCATGCGGATGTGCGGTGAGTGCAGCCAGTCGTATTCCTCACCATAACTCACGGCATAGATGGCTGACAGGATGAAGATAGTCCACAGTATCATTCCCAGTGGGTCGATACCGAGAAGCGGCATCTTCGGCATCGGACGGAAGGGGTGCATGAATATCTGTACCAATACGATGACCGTTGCACAGAGCAGCACTGCCGTAAGATGTATGTACTGCCAGTTATAATAATAGATAATGTGTATGGCCAGCCAGTCAAAGATGCCCACACAACCTATCACCACAAAGAAGACAAACGAGAGGAATACCGCATAGTTATAGGTTGGTGTCACCCTCGGCAACAAGTTCGAGAAGCATTCGAACGTTCCGTATAGCCGGAAAAAACCGCCAAGATAACACAGCGCAAGCATCCCCCAGTAGTTGTTCACATGTGGGAAGATAAGGTTGATGACCAACTGACAAGTGGCGGCGATGGTAAGTGATGTCATATTCGTAAAACGGAACTTCAGACGGAATGCCAAAGGGAAATAGAAACATAATCCGGTCAGCACCGTCTGTCCGAACATGTGGGTATCACTCATCGTGAGGTTTCGCTCCCCTGCCAGTTGTGCCATCGTGGTGAAATAGAATCCGTTGGAGAACTGGAATGCCGCCAGATAGCATAAGTAAAGCAGGATGCACACCTTATCGGGCACCCACTCCTTGAAGTTCATCAGCCTTACCGGCCCTTGATTACCCCAGTCTGCCATTGTTTATTTCTTGACGATACACTCCACATTCATTCCGGCGCTCAACCTGTTGATGAGCGATGTGTCGTTATTCTCGGTGAAGGCAATCTTCACAGGGATACGCTGTTCCACCTTCACAAAACTGCCCGTGGAGTTATCAGGAGCCATCGGAGAATATTGTGCACCCGTGGCTGTGCTGATACTGACGACCTTTCCCTCCAGCAACTGTTTGCCAAGGGCATCAACCTTCATCTCCACCAGACTTCCCACAGCGATACCCTTTCGCTGCGTCTCCCGGTAATTGGCCATCACCCAACGATCTTCATCACTGACGATGGAAAAGAGCCGCATACCTGGCTGAGCCAACTCACCTTCCTGTACCTGCTTACGAGCGGTATTGCCGTTGCAGGGAGCCAGAACCGTACAATAGCTCAAGTTGAGACGAGCCAGATTGACAGCAGCCTCCGCCACATCGATACCTGCCTGTTGCTGACCGACACGTACAGTAGTCTCATCACGCTGAATACCTGCCCCTGTGCGCTGGCGGCGCATGGTCTCCACCTTGGCTTTCAGCGACTCATAGTTCGTCTCCACAGCATCCATCTGCTGTTTCGTCACAGCCTCCTGCTCGTAGAGTTTCTTATAACGCTGGTAGTCAGCCTCAGCATTGCGCAGCAGCACCTGTATCTCGGCAATGCCTGCATCTGTTACCTGAACTTGGTTCTGTGTGCCCTGCACTCCTTTCTCTGTCGCCGTCTTTCCAGCCATCGCATTCGCCAGAGATGCTTCCGCCTGAGCCAGATGCAACCGCATCTCACTGTCCTCAATCGTCAACAGGGTATCACCTTTGTGTACATAAGTATATTCATCCACATACACACGTTTGACAAATCCCTGCACCCGGGCTGTCACATGTACTATATTCTGCTCCACCTGAGCATTATTGGTGAACTCACCTCCCACATGAATGAATATACTGGCAATCCAGCCTATTCCACACACAATCAATGCGACGATAATAACGTTCGCAAGGGTCTTCTTCTTTCTTTTGTCCATAATATTTTGGCATTTTATTATTCACAGTATCATATAGCGCAGGAGTATATACGCATCACCCCTGGCAGTGCCCCAAAAGAAGCAAGCCTGTCAAGCAAACAGGATAAACGTTGGTCTAAATGATTTGGTTAAAAGGATACTCACTCCCCCATAAAAACACCTTGGGAGAGGAACTTGAAACGATGATGTAGCACGTATTCATATCCTTTTAAATTTGTAAAAAAGCGACTGCAAAGGTAGTAACAAAAGGTTGAAAAACCAAATTTTCACGTTTTTTTTCGACTCAAACAAGCCCTTATGAACCACAAAAAAATGGTAGCAGGAAGAGGGATTTCCAAAGTGGAAATACAAATTCAACAAAGCAAAGCAAGCATTGAAGCCCTTACAGTTTATTGGCAAATTAGCTATAAAAGTATCAATTTTTCTATTATACAGCAATTTTTCTTTAAAAATATTTGGTAATTCAATTTTTTTGTTTACCTTTGCAAACGACAATACATAATTAGGCGGGTTACTAAGGTTAATACATAGAATTGATTTATCATCGTTTCATAATATAATTATACTTTTGGGGTGAAGCCAGACGAGAGTCTCGTTTCACCTTTTTATATATGAAATTCAACTTTCGCAAGTTCCGCAAAGACGGTCTGAAAGGCCAGCCCCCAGCCCAGGTAAGCGTATCTTTGACTTCGTCGAAGATACTGACATTCAGCTAAAAAAAATAAACATTTTATTTTGTTTTGCTCTCATTTAATCGTATCTTTGTTCCCGATATTCACATAATAGTATTCTTTTTGATAATACGATATGAACCAGATTTTCTCCGAGATCAGTAATTTCCTGTGGGGATGGCCAATGATTATCCTCCTCTTGGGAACACACCTCTACCTGACCGTCCGACTGCGTTTTCCACAACGTAAGATCCTCACTGCCATCAAACTGTCGGTGAAGCGCGACAATGGGGCAAAGGGAGATGTGAGTCAGTTCGGAGCTTTGGCCACTGCACTGGCTGCCACCATAGGCACAGGGAATATCATCGGTGTAGCTACGGCAGTAGCACTGGGCGGTCCAGGGGCTGTACTATGGTGCTGGCTAACGGGTGTTTTCGGTATCTCCACAAAATACGCGGAGGGTTTGTTGGCTATCAAATATCGTGTAAAACGGGAAGACGGCAGTATGCTGGGCGGACCGATGTATGCACTGGAACGCGGTCTTGGATGGAAGGGGATGGCCGTATTATTCTCCCTGTTCACCGCCATAGCGGCCTTCGGCATCGGTAACACCGTGCAGGCCAATGCCATTGCCACGCTGACGAGCGAGACCTACGGTGTCTCCCCTTATCTCACGGGTATCGTATTATGTCTGTTAGCAGGTGCCGTGATCATCGGTGGTGTAAAGAGCATCGCCCGGGTATGCACCATGCTCGTGCCCTTCATGGCCATCTTCTATGTTGTAGGATGTATCGTCATCCTTATCATGAACAGTCATTACGTGTGGCCCGCCATCCAACTGATCTGCAAGGCCGCCTTCACACCCGAGGCGGCAGGTGGAGGATTCATCGGCACCACAGTGATGATGGCCGCCCGTTTTGGTATAGCCAGAGGACTCTTCTCCAACGAGTCGGGTATGGGTTCTGCCCCTATCGTAGCCGCAGCCGCACAGACACGTAACCCGGTCAGACAAGCATTAGTATCCGCATCAGGCACGTTTTGGGATACGGTGGTGATCTGTGCCCTTACGGGCATCGTCATCGTAAGTAGCATTCTTGCCTTCCCTGATATAGACTACAGCAACGGGGCTGTTCTTACGAAGATGGCATTCAGTAAGATACCGTATATCGGAGCCCCACTACTGACCGTCGGTCTGCTCACCTTCGCTTTCTCAACGATCCTCGGATGGAGCTACTATGGTGAGCGTGCGGCAGAATATCTTGGAGCCAAGCATACCATCTATCGTGTGCTGTATATCATTGCCCTGTTCATCGGAAGCGTCATCAGTCTGGATATCGTATGGAACATCGCCGACTGTATGAATGCTCTGATGGCTATCCCCAACCTGCTCTCGCTACTGTTCCTCAGCGGAGTGATTGTCAGAGAGACAAACAAATACCTGTGGGGTAACCGATTGGATGAGCTTGATGAGGAAGATACCGTGACTAAGACTTAGGCGGTTTCCTGAAATGAAATAGATAGTGAAAAAAAAGATAATGGAGGATAAAATGAAGAAAACTTTTGGGTATTTTGACGATAAGAACCGTGAGTATGTCATCACGGATCCCGCAACACCGTTCCCTTGGATCAACTATCTGGGTAACGAAGACTTTTTCGGACTGATCTCAAATACGGCCGGCGGATACGATTTCTATAAGGATGCCAAGTTCCGCCGCATCTCCCGCTACCGTTACAACGGAGTACCGATGGATGCCGGAGGCAGATATTTCTACATCAACGATGGCAGTACCGTATGGAGTCCGGGATGGAAACCCAGCAAGACACCCCTCGATACCTATGAGTGTCGTCACGGTATGAACTACACACGAATTACCGGTAGCAAGAATGGTGTGGAGGCAAGTGTACTTTTCTTCGTGCCCTTGAAGACATGGGCAGAGGTGCAGAAACTGACGCTGAAGAACACCACTGACGAGGTGAAGCACCTGAAACTCTTCTCTTTCACTGAGTGGTGCCTGTGGAATGCTGCCACTGACATGGAGAACTTCCAGCGTAACTGGTCAACAGGCGAGGTGGAGATAGAGAACGGAAATGTCATCTACCACAAGACGGAATATAAGGAGCGTCGCGACCACTATGCCTACTACGCACTGACCAATGCGAAAGTCGATGGTTACGATACCGACAGAGAGTCGTTCATCGGACTCTATAACGACTTCTCCAACCCACAGTGTGTCATGGCCGGCCACCCCTCTATGTCTGTAGCCCACGGATGGAGCCCCATCGCCTCTCATTATCTGGAGATAGAACTACAGCCGGAAGAGTCGCGCGACCTCATCTTCCTTTTAGGCTATGTCGAGAACAAGCAGGAAGAGAAATATGATACTTCCCCTTCTAAAGATCCGGACCTCATCACCTCACTTGGTGCACTCGACCATACCATCATTAACAAGGAGAAAGCACATGCTGTGATAGAGCGTTTCTCAACGGTCGATGCTGTAGATGCGGCTTTCGAGGAACTGCGCCAGATGTGGGACGGACTGCTGTCGAAGTTTACTGTCGAGAGCAGCGATGAGCGCCTGAACCGCATGGTCAACATCTGGAATCAATACCAGTGCATGATCACCTTCTGCTTCTCGCGCTCTGCCTCTTTCTTCGAGAGCGGTGTGGGACGTGGCATGGGATTCCGAGACTCCAACCAAGACCTTGTGGGATTCGTCCACCAGATACCAGCCCGGGCCCGTCAGCGTATCATCGATATCGCCTCGACACAATTCCCCGACGGTGGCTGTTATCACCAATACCAGCCTCTGACCAAACGTGGGAACAACGATATCGGCGGTGGATTCAACGACGATCCCTGTTGGCTCATCTTCGGCACCGTGGCTTATATTAAGGAAACAGGCGACTTCTCCATTCTCAACGAGATGGTACCCTTCGACAACCAACCGGGTACGGAAGTGTCTCTCTTCGAGCACCTGCGCATCTCTTTCAACCACGTAGTCAACAACCTCGGTCCACACATGCTGCCACTTATCGGGCGTGCTGACTGGAACGACTGTCTGAACCTGAACTGTTTCTCGTGGGATCCCAACGAGAGTTTCCAGACGACAGAGAACAAGACCGAAGGATCGAAGGCCGAGAGTCTGATGATTGCCGGACTCTTTGTGCTGACAGGCAAGCAATATATCGAGCTCTGTCGCTATTGCGACCAGCATCTCTCTGCTGGGTTGACAAGCGAGGCAGAACGGGCGCAGCAGTGTGTTGACGCCATGATCGAAGCCATCAAGAAACACGGGTGGGACGGCGATTGGTATCTGCGCGCTTACGACTTCTATGGTAATAAGATAGGTTCCAAAGAGTGTGAGGAAGGAAAAATCTTTATCGAGAGTCAGGGCTTCTGCACCATGGCTGGCATCGGAATGGAGGAAGGAATGGTTGACCGTGCGCTCGACTCTTGCAAGCGGTATCTCGACTGTGAACACGGCATGGTGCTCAACCACCCGGCTTTCACCCGTTATTATGTAGAGATGGGCGAGATCTCGAGTTATCCTGCGGGCTACAAGGAGAACGCCGGCATTTTCTGTCATAACAATCCGTGGGTAATCATCGGTGAGACAGTGGCACGGCGCGGTAACGATGCCTGGGAGCACTACACCAAGATTTGTCCGGCATGGATAAAGGATCAGCAGTTGCATAAGGTAGAACCCTACGTTTACTGTCAGATGGTGGCAGGTAAGGATGCCGCCCGCCCCGGGGAAGGAAAGAACTCGTGGCTCACGGGTACCGCCGCATGGAACTGGCTCACTGTCACGCAGTATATCCTCGGCATCCGTCCTACCTTCGATGGTCTGGAGATTGATCCCTGCATACCATCCTCGCTCCATGAGTTCCGCGTACATCGTGTGCTGCGCGATGCCACCTTCGACATCACCGTGAAGAATCCAGACGGACGGCAAAGTGGTGTCAGACAGATAATGTTAGACGGGAAGGCCATTGAGGGCAACTTCATCCCTGCCACACCAGGGCACCACTCGGTGGAAGTCGTCATGTAAGTGCCCTTCTAAATTAATCTTCGATGTTTTTTGGCTTTTCACTCACTTATTTGTACCTTTGCACCTGAAAAGAACATAAGTAATAAGATGAATATAGAATTAGAATTGACGAAAGCTGTCGTGATGGCGATTGAGGCACTGTACGGACAGAAAGTTAACGAACAGATGGTACAGTTGCAGAAGACGAAGAGTGGTTTTGAGGGTAACCTCACATTGGTGGTATTCCCCTTCCTGAAGATCTCCCGGAAGAAACCCGAGGACACCGCACAGGAGATTGGAGCTTGGCTGAAGGACAACTGCGATATCATCGCCGATTATAATGTAGTAAAGGGATTCCTCAACTTAGTAATCGCTCCCTCGGCATGGATAGCACTGCTCAACGATATCCACTCCCATGAGCATTTCGGAGAGAAGGTAGCCTCCGGCGACTCGCCATTGGTAATGATTGAATATTCATCGCCCAACACGAACAAACCATTGCACTTAGGACATGTACGTAACAACCTGCTGGGATGGAGCCTCGCACAGATTATGGCAGCCAACGGCTATAAGGTGGTAAAGACCAATATCGTGAACGACCGCGGTATCCATATCTGTAAGTCGATGCTCGCCTGGCTGAAATGGGGCGACGGCATCACACCGGAGAAAGCTGGCAAGAAAGGCGATCACCTGATCGGTGATTTCTACGTGGCTTTCGACAAACACTACCGTGAGGAGGTAAAGGCTCTGCAGGCACAATATATGGCAGAGGGTCTCGATGAGGAGGCTGCCGAGAAGAAAGCCAAAGACGAGGCACCACTCATCAAAGAAGCACATGAGATGCTGGTGAAATGGGAGCAGAACGATCCTGAGGTAAGAGCTTTGTGGAAGAAGATGAACGACTGGGTATATGCCGGTTTCGACGAGACATACAAGGCCCTGGGTGTTGGCTTCGACAAGATCTATTATGAGAGTGAGACCTACCTGCGTGGTAAGGCGAAGGTAGAGGAAGGACTTGCCAAAGGTCTCTTCGAGCGTCATGAGGATAACTCCGTATGGGCTGACCTTACCAACGAGGGACTCGACCAGAAACTGCTGTTGCGCTCTGATGGCACCAGCGTGTATATGACACAGGATATCGGCACTGCCGAGATGCGCTTCAACGACTATCCTATCGACAAGATGATCTATGTGGTGGGTAACGAACAGAACTACCACTTCCAGGTGCTCTCTATCCTCCTCGACCGCTTAGGATTCAAGTGGGGTAAGGAGTTGGTTCACTTCTCTTACGGTATGGTGGAACTGCCAAACGGGAAGATGAAGAGTCGTGAGGGTACTGTCGTAGATGCCGACGACCTCATCGCCCTAATGATTGCTGATGCCCGCAGGACTGCTGACGAGGCTGGTAAGAATGCCGACCTCACCGAAGAGGAGAAGCAAGAGATTGCCCGCATCGTAGGTATGGGTGCCCTGAAATACTTCATCCTGAAGGTGGATGCACGTAAGAACATGCTGTTCAACCCCGAAGAGAGTATCGACTTCAACGGCAACACTGGTCCTTTCATCCAATATACCCATGCCCGTATCAAGAGTATCATGCGCAAGGCGGCCGAACAGGGTATCACCATCCCTGAGCGTCTGGATGAGAACACCGCTGTGCTGAATGCCAAGGAAATCGATCTAATACAGAAGATGAATGCCTACAGCGCTGCTGTAGAGCAGGCAGGCAAGGATTATTCCCCCAGCGGCATCGCCAACTATTGCTACGAACTGACGAAGGAGTTCAACCAGTGGTATCACGACTTCAGTGTGCTCAATGCTGAAGACGAGCAGGTGAAGATCACCCGACTGGTCATGGCAAAGAACGTAGCTAAGATCATCAAGCAAGGCATGGCCCTGTTAGGTATCGAGGTGCCGGAAAGAATGTAATATAGTGTGAACTGTGAACTGTGAACTTTTAAACCCTCCTGACAACCGTCACGACACCGTACTGCCGTTACCTTTAGAGGTAACAGCAGACGCTTGGGCGGTGGATGCCGGCTGCTCAGGCAATCCCGGTCCGATGGAATACCAGTGCATCGACTTAGCCACAGGTGCACGCGTGTTTCATTTCGGTCCGCTGAAGGGTACGAACAATATCGGGGAGTTCTTAGCCATCGTCCATGCGCTGGCACTCTGTTGGCAGCAAGGACTCTACGACAAGACCATCTACAGCGACTCGTATAACGCCATCCTTTGGGTGAACAAACGCAAATGCAAGACAAAACTGGAGCGCACACCAGAAACAGAGAAACTCTACCAGATCATTGCCCGGGCAGAGCAATGGCTCAACACCCACAACTTCCGCAATCCCATCATCAAATGGGAGACATCACAGTGGGGCGAGATTCCCGCCGACTTCGGAAGGAAATAACCGTTATGAAAAAAATCATTATACCTTTTATAATATTATTCCTCGCTGCCTGCACAACGCCTGGCAAGAGAGGTAGGATGCATGAACTGTTGCTTCAGGCACAACGACAGAATCAGGAATACACACCCTTCATATCTGACAGTATAGGAAAGGTATTAGTGGAATATTACGACCGCTACGGAAACGCTAATGAACAGATGCTCGCACACTATATTCTCGGTTGCATGTATCGCGATCTCGGGGAGGCACCACGAGCATTACAGTGCTATCAAGATGCGGTGATGAAAGCGGATACGACAAGCTCTAAATGCAATGACACACTGCTAAGCAGGATTCACAGTCAGATGTCAGGTCTTTATTATGAGCAGTTCCTGCCAGAAAAGAGTTTAGAGGAGTCGATGATTGCGGAGCGATATGCATGGAAAATAAAAGACACCCTGACGGCACTTATCAACTACGAATGGCAGTCTAAAGCCTATCAACAGATGGGAAATGTCGATACCGCCCTTACCACTCGAAAGAAATGTCTGCAACTCTACCAGCGGTATGGTTATCAGCAACAGGCACAAAGGCTGAAACCCCTTTTGATAAGATCACTGATTGAGCATAACGACCTGAAAGAAGCAAGGCAACTGATTCAAGAGTGCGACAACACTGATAACCTGTCAAACAGTGCATTATATAATTACATAAAAGGAATGTATTATGTCAAAACCGGCATGCTTGTTTCTGCCGATTTCTGTTTCAGGAAGGTATCCCCCAAAAATCTTAACGACAGTCTGGCTTTATGCAACGGTCTCTATGAATTGTTCAGGACAACCCAAAAGAGAGATTCCATCATTAAATATGCGGATCGCTATCAATCCCTGCTGAAAAGAACTTTTGAGGAGAGTTCTGCATCCAACATGCAAAAGGTAAACGCTCTCTACAACTATTCCCGTCTGCAGAAGATTGCAGACCTAATAACCATTGAGGCAGAACATTATAAAACATTTTTAATTGTCACTGTCTTTGTCTTCCTTCTTATCCTTGGTTTCACATTCTATGGTATAGCGCAACATAACCACAGACGTAAAGAAAAGATAAGGATCCTCACGGACGAATACCGGTCAACTCTTGAAAAGATTCAAAGAGAACAATCAGAGATCAACACACTGACTGACGCAAAAAACACTCTTCTGATAGAAGAAAAGGAACGCTTCATCATCGCCCTTCAAGCTAAGATTAAGAGAATGCAGGATGACAAACCTTATCTTTTAGACGATAGATTGATGTCAACAGAGATATACCATCGTTTCAAGAATGCGGCCAATGGACTGCAGGGTGAGATCGTCCAAGAAGGGGATTGGCAGGAACTAAGGAAAATGATGGATGCCATGGTACCTGCCCTATTTCAGACTATAAACCTCAAGCATCACCCTGTCAAGACCTACGAGTATGATTTCTGTATCTTAGTTCGCCTGCACTTCTCCAATTCAGAGATTTGTCATCTTTGCAATATGGACTCCGCACGTGTTTCAACCATCAGGAAACGACTTCTAAAAAGAATATATAAGGTAGATGGCACTCCGAAAGAGTTTGATGAGCGCATCGCCCGCATCTGCTAAAAAACGTCCATTTCATCGGCACATTAGGACGACTGACATCATTTTGATAGAAAACTATCACCTTAAAATTTGCCCTTCATCATGATTTAAAGTACTTTTGCGGCAAAAAAACAGCAAAAGTATGAAGAAATTATTAATGATGTTGATGCTCATCTGCACTGTAAACATAGCATGTTGGGCTGATGGGGATGAGCCTGAGACAGAAGGCGATGAAGTAGAATTGTATGATGATGAGGAAATTGACCCTATCAAAGAAGGTGATTTAGGAAATCCATTACCAAGGATGCCAAGACTGAAACCATACGTTTATATCAACAGTCATACCTTATTTGTAAAACGAGTGTTCACACCCAATGAAATCAGAATCCTAAAAGAAGAAAGCGAAGACACTGTCATTTACAATATCCCTGTTATGGGAAGTGGCAATGACAACATTATCTTGCCAAATTCACTACAAGGAGATTATCTGTTACAACTAATCATTGGAGAAAGTGGTTATTATGGGTATATCAAATTGTAAAATATTTTGTTATTATCATTCTCTACCTTTCTTAATTCTAAATAAAAAGATGAGAGGTATGTCTTTAAGATGGCAACATCCTGAACTGAAGGACTACTATACCCATAAACATCTATTGGGGTGATAGTGGTAAACTCCCTGATTATTCGCAGATGGAGATACCCAAAGAAAAAGCAAACGATTATATCATTAACGTAAACAAAATCATGAAGAAATTATTGCTACTATTTACTGTACTTGTAGTGTGTTCATGTAATGATGACATTATTATTCCAACCGAACAAATTATGCCATTGGTAAGATCCGTCAATATAATTGATGGGGCAATCGTTGACCGCACGTATAAAATCAATAATGACACAACGTTAACCCTCGCATTTCGTGACGAGGCAGCTTTTGAGACCGTCAAGAGAACATTGTTGCAAATGAGTGAGGAGGATCGCAAGAATTATTCCTCAAAATATGGAATTGTAAATATAAGTAATATTGCAGACATTGCTGATGAGGAGCTTGAAGAGATTGGAGCTTCTTGTACAACTTTAGAGAACTTTATTAGTGCATACAATGCCTACAAAATAAAATATAAGGGTATATTGGTATCAAATAAGCAAGATTCAACAGACTTGAATTTATATATACCAGCATCTGATGATGAAAAGGTATATCCTTATATTACAGGCATTAATCATAAAATTGTCATAGGAAATACAATAATAGATCTCAAATTCTATGATAGTGTAAACAAGTCTGACAGCATAAATTTTGTCTATACAGATTCGCATAAATCAGGCATGCGGCGTTCAAGAGCCACAGATAATGAGATGAACTGGGATGTTAACAGTTTTGTTGAACAAGATGATGGAAAGAAAGTTACCTTTACAGCAAGCATTGACGGAGAAAATATAGAATTTCATTTTGGAGCACAAAAGAAAATGTGGTACGGTTGGAAAAGAGATAATAACAGAGAGCTATATTTCCGACTTTATGATCTAAGTGGGATGACCTTTGAAAGGATTAGCGCAGGATTATTTGAGATGGAAAACCCTGACAAGACCTATTGGTTAGGACCAAACGGACAATTCGGATCAATTAACCTGAATGTAGGAAAATGGATAGTACAGCCAGCACCAAGCATAAATAGTTGTAATGTAACTGGTAAGATTTATGTTTGGACCGACATGACTGTGGATAAAGATGCCGATGGTAATGTCATTAATTACAAATCTCCCCTGCCATACATTGATCCAAATACAGGAGAGCCGGCATATGTAGAGACGAATTATCCCTCTCTTTCGAACGATAAAGCTTATGTCTGTAAATTGGCATTAACGAAATTAAGGTAAGACGATGAAAAGGCTATTATTTTATGTCAGCTGTGTACTATTACTAAACTGTATCCTGACTGCTTGCGAAGAAAGTGAAGACGAAGAGAATGAGTTTGCAGATTGGAGAAACCGCAACGAATTATTCTTCAACAACCAATATACCTATGCCAAAGAGATGATTGGACAAGGGGATGACTCATGGCGACTCTACCTCAAATGGTCGCTTAATGAGTCGCAAGGACATACTCCAAAAGACTATGTCATTGTGAAAGTGCTTGAGGAGGGAAAGGGAAATATCTCGCCGTTATATACCGATCAGGTAGAAGTGTACATCCAAGGAAAGCTTATACCAAGTACGTCATTCCCCAATGGGTATATCTTTTATAATTCATACAATGACAATAATATGAACCCAAACACCGCTTCTTCTCTCTGGTTATCTGCCGACGGTGAAGACTATGCCCTGTCTGGAGTGAAGGGCAAATATATAGACGGACTTGCCACCGCTTTGATGTATATGCATATTGGTGATCACTGGCAGGTGTTTGTTCCATATACCTTAGCCTATGATGGTGCGTCGCAGCAAGAATTGAAGATTCCTGCATATAGTACTTTAATATACGACATCAAACTATTAAGTATTAAACGGCAATAGAAAGATCACCTGGGCAAGAAGATCATGAGGGCAGGGCCATAATCGTTCAAAATGAGAGAATCAAGCAACCTGTCCCGTGATTGCGAATGAAGGATTGGATAAACAAGTATTCACGACCTATGAAATCAGAATCATGGAAGAGGGAAACTAAGACATTATCGTTTACAGCATCCCTGTTATGGGAAATGATGATGACACAATCATTTTGCCAAATTCACTACAAGGAGATTATCAATTACAACTGATTGTTGGAGAAAGTGCTTACTACGGATATATAGATTTATAAAAAAAGAATATATGTGGCAGGTGGAGTGACAGGGAACCGCTACTATATCGGAAATCTCTACGAAGAAAAGGAGAAAAATGATACAATAACAAAAATAAATTATATCTTTGCAGAC
>FLNV01002085.1_pt1 | contig 39972 bp, 21 predicted proteins | sample 1140351 | NCBI WGS metagenome assembly FLNV01 (sample SAMEA3878207, study PRJEB12797) | bioreactor metagenome | biome: Moose rumen | place: Sweden | collected 2011-10
ATTCTGAATAGTCAACTGTAAACCTTCAGCATCATTAGAGGCTTTCATATAAAGACGGGCAATATAATCGCCTTCAGTTAAAGTATTTCCATTACCAGCAGGGAAAATAAAGAACTGGTTCCAGTTACCATCAGCCTCATAGTGCATAGCACCGTTGATAATAGGAGGAGCAACACCCATTGCGTAATAAGGGAAGCCACCATCAGGCATATCTTCGAAACTATTAACAGAAGTCAATGTCTCTATTTTTGCATCAGGATCGATATCCAATTCCTTATCCTTCAGCAATTTGTTCAGCCACTTAACGGGCTGCTGAGCATGCCAGGCAAGGGTATGTCCATAAACATCCAGCCCTGCCTCTTCAGCAGACTGTAAGAAGGTAGAAACGCCACTAAAGTCCATTTCGCCACTTTCTGCATTGACACAGGAAGCCATCTTCATGGCGTTGCCAGCCACAATCTCGTCGAAATTGTGCGAAGCAAGGCGGAACAATGAGGCTTTCTGATTGAACTCACTTTCACCGATTCCTGCACCGAGTTTGAAGTTTGGATTTGCTGTACGGTTCAGGTTTTCCTTCAGTGGAGCATAGTCATTGAGATACTCATAACCTGCGATCGAAGCGGGCTTCTCACCAGGATTGGTGTTCCAATCGTCGTAGTCTGCACAGCCCACCAGCATTAGTGGACTGAGCAGTGCAGGAATAAAATATTTACTGATTTTCATAATTGTAATCTTTTTCGTTAGTTACCAGACGAAATTATTTCCAAGACTCGAGTTTAACGCCACGGCTCATCATTGACATAACGTAATCGCAGTCAACCATCCATGTCTTCTCGTGATCAGCGTCACCAGGATTGGTAACGATAGAGACTGTGTACTTCAGCTTCAGACAGTCAGCCATACGGTTGTAATCGCTGAAGTCCTGAATACCACGGGATGTGAACGAACCAGTACCAATGGCCTTGCCGTCCTGAAGAACCTGACAGCTACCTTCTTCAGCGAACGTAAGCGTTAATGTTACATCCTTAGTGACATTAATAAAACTACCATCTTTCCACTCCTGAACAGGGTAAGAATAAGTCACTTGAGAAGAATTCAGAGCGACACAAGAAATGTTGTCAAGAGCGTCCTCATTCTTGTGTGTGATGGTCGTACCACCCTGAACTTTGGTTGTACCAGTCTTGCAATACAGACCTGAATACTGGTTGATGAACTTCACGCAAAGCAGCTGAGTTGATTTTTCCTTGATGATAGAGTCACCTGTCAGCGATGCTGTAAGCTCTATAGGCAGTACATAGTGTGTTGTAGCAGCCTTGGAGTCATTGAAGAAAGCATCCGTCAACTTAACGACTGTTCCACCAATAATCTTACCAGCTGGAATTGTCAGCGTATTTGGGTCCTCAAGGGTATAATAGGATGAAGGAAGCACCTCCATACCAGAACCATCCTCAAGGAGATCCGGTTTAATCTGATAACTGATCCTACAGTCCTTATGGTTATTGTATCCGCCACCCCATGTAGCATTTAGTCTGAACTGATGCAGATTATCGTCTGTATTATCAGAATTATCGTCATTACCAAGGATAATGGGTTGGATAGGTGCCTGCATAGCGAAATAGACAGAGGTCTTTCCGTTATTACCACCTTGATCAATGGTATCGCGAAGGTTATCCTCCCAGTCACCATTAGAACAAGCTGTCAGCAGAAAACCTGCCAGCAACATGCCACATGTATATAAAATATTCTTATTCATAATTTTTTTAGAATTTAACATTGTTGTTTTACCATCCTGCATTCTGTATGAGTGAGGGGAAATTAAGAATCTGGTCATAAGGTACGGGACCATAGTAACCATTATCCTTGAAGTTGCGAGTTTCTACAGAGATTGGGGTGTACTGCTTTACGCCATTAACCGTCTTAATGCTTACGCCATTAGCCTCCTGATTGATATTGGCCTTCCAACGACGGAGATCCCAGAAGCGCCATCCCTCGAAACAGAGCTCAATACGACGCTCGTTACGAATCAGCTCACGCATGGCATCCTTTCCTGCAGCAGCACATTCGTCGAGATAGTCGGTATCTGTAATACCAGCACGCTCACGAAGAGCCTTGATAACATCGTATGCAGTATAGCCAGTTCCACCCTTCGGACCGTAAGCCTCGTTGGCAGCCTCAGCATAGTCGAGATAAAGTTCTGTATAGCGGATACGTGCTACATAGTGCATCTGACTGCTGGGATTATTCGGATTCAAGTTAACGTCCTGACGGAGCAACTTCTTCAAATAGTAACCCGTACGGGTTGACTTCGACACATCCTTGTTCAGACCGTCGAGGTTCTCCGTATTGTCTGCCTGGGTATTAATCACCTTCTTATCAGAACTTGCAGTCATACCATTGTACAGGACGTACTTGGCAAGACGTGGGTCACGACCTGCATAAGGATCCTGGGCATTGTATCCGCTCTTTGCATTAGCAATGGGATAACCATTTGCCATTGGGAATGCATCGACAAAGTTCTGGGTCGGGTTAATACGACCATTACCATAGACAGAGGGAGGATAGTTGTCAGACTCCAAGGAGCGTGACTCACTCTTCTCTGTACGCCAAAGCACTTCTTTGGGGCACTCTGCAGCAGAATAATTTTTCATGTTATCATCAGCATACCACTCCAAACCGTTCATATCAATACCCGAGATACCACCATTGAGGTCCAACACAGCCTTGGCATACTGGGCAGCCTGCTCATAGGTAACACCGCTTGCAGAAGCGAAAGCAGGAGATGCTGCCATCAGCGTAGCCTGAGCGAGAATGGCACGGGCAATACGTCCACTGAGACGGCCTGCGAAGTTGGTACCAAGTACACGGTTGTAAGTAGCTTTGGTTACAGTATAAGACTTACCAAAGCAGTTTACCACCTCCGTTTCATTTTCTGTATCCTTATAATCTACAGGGAGCACACGTACAGCTTCCTCTGCGTCAGATATCAGCTGCTTCATACAGTCGGCAAACGTTGCACGCACCTCAAGTGAGCTATGGTCTGAATCAATAGTTGTAGGCTCAAGAATCAGGGGGACACCAAGCAGTGTATTATCCTTGTCAAAGCCACCGTGAGCACGGAGAAGATAGTACCAAAAGATGGCACGGAGACCTTTGGCCTCACCAATGTAACGCTGGTGGTACATGTCACGAATGGTCTCGTCGCTGTTCCAGTTTACCTTGTCAGCATTTGCCAGGAAAAGGTTAATGTACTGAATGGCAGCACGACAGTTGCGCCAAGTCTCTACAGGATTATTGTTTGAAGTCCAGTTGTCAACCGCTGTCATCTTACGATAGCTGTTGGTAGCATCATTGGTTACGGCATCGTCCGTAGCAACTTCAGTAAACGGATATGAGCCGTTTGGCAGACGGGTATAGGCATTTCCCAGTACGCCGTCAGCATAGTCTGGGTGCTCGTACATATACTCGGAGCCCAAGTGGTTTTCTATAGCGGGCTCGAAGAGGTCATTACAGCTTGTAAAGCCCATAGCAAGTATCAATCCAAGCACTACTGCTCCCACCTTGTTTTTATAAATTATGTTATTCATAACTTTTTTCATTTTTCTTAATCTTGTTTCTATGATTAGAATTGAACCTTAGCACCAAGGGTAAAGCTACGTGTCTGAGGAGCAGAACCTACGTTACGCTCCATCTGCTCGCGCTCACCGGCAATAGTGATAAGGCTGCTACCGTTTACATAGACCTGAAGACCCTTTACGATGCTATTGTCACCGAAGATCTTCTTGTCAAAGTCGTAGGTAAGCTGTACGCGCTGCAAATCAACACGGTCTGTAGAATACATCCAGTAGTCAGATGCACGGAAGTTATTGTCACCACCCTGGGTTGTCAGACGTGGATAGCTGATAGACTCACCATTGGCAAACTTTTCAGCAGTCCAAGCACCGAGTACCACATCGCTGTACTTACGCTCACCATATACCCAGTTGTAAGTATCGTTCTTGAGAGCTTTACCTCCAAACTGACCAGTCAGCATGGTAAAGAGGGTGAAGTTCTTGTATTTGAGAGTCAGGTTAAGACCACCTGTGAACTTGGCACTCCAACGGCCCAGTTCAACCTCATCCTTAGAGTCGATAGTGCCGTCACCGTTCTGGTCAACATATTTCAAGTCACCAGGTTTCACTTCTCCAAATGAGCTCTTAGCCTCTGCGTTGTTTATCTCATCCTGGCTATTGTAATAACCAAGGCACTGCAGTCCCCAGAGACCATCCGTATACTTGCCTTCGCGACGCAGGTAGTCGTACTCTACATTCTCAGCAACCTGCAGGTTCTTTGAAGTAGTAGTCTGTCCGAAGACCTGTGCACCGAAGTCAACATCTCCAAACTTTTCGTTATACATCACCGAGAAGTCAATACCCTGACGGCGGTTCTTGCCATAGTTGATATATGGCACGAACGTGGATACGGGCCAGTAGGTATGCATATAGCTCGGGTAAATGTAGTCAGGCTGAGCAAGCAGACCGTCAGTTGTGGTGTTGAAGTAGTTGACAGCAAACTTAACCTTGTTGTCGAACATAGCGCCATTGAGACCTACGGTAAACTCCTTACGCTTTACGAAGCCGAGATCCTCGTTACCACCACGCTGTGAGTCAGAAGTCTGGATACTGTTGTTAGCATCCGACCATCCCCACCATGTACCAGTAGCAGTAAAGATATTCTTATACATATAGAATTCTTCAATGTCAAGATCCTGATTCAAGACTGTATAACCGGCTGTAAGACGGAGGTCGTTCAGCCAATTAATGTCCTTCATGAACTCCTCACCAGTAAGGCGCCAGCCCAAAGTAATAGAGGGTGAGAAAGCCTCACGGTGACCTTCTGCGAGTTTTGCAGAATGAATCACATTACCAGCCAGGTCAGCATAGTACTTGTGACCATAGTTGTAAGAAACCTGGAGGCCCAAGTTTGCATTACTAACTTTATGATACTCACCGCTAATGGTCTGCTGGTAGCCGTTGGCAACCAGGGTGGCATGCAGATTATGCGCACCGAAAGCGTTCATATAGTCGAACTGGCCATTCCATGCGATGGTCTGTTTCTCTGCTGAGTTGCTTGCGTTGAGCGTACCTGTGTGCTTGTATTCTGACATCACATCAAGCGTACCCACAACATCCTTACCATCATACTGCGACCAATTAACCCTGAATGAGTCGTATGAGTCATTAATGGCTGTAGAGTATGATGTTGAATAGTCAACGGCAAACATAGTCTTGAAAGTCAGACCCTTGAGAATAGAGGCCAAATCGAACTTCGCACCCATGTCAAACTGCATCTGACGGCTTGTCCATGTATTGTAGCCTGCAGAATACATATCAGCTAAGGCATTGGTGCGGTCATCCTGAGTAGCTCCAAGGAAATAACGGCCGGCAGGCAGACCTGCAGGATCGACGATGATATTCTTGGTATTGTTAATCAGAGCCCAAGAATTTGCATCATCGGTATCAATATAAGAAACCGGAACAAACGGAGCTACACGAATAGGACGGAGGGTTGACGCAGCACCCCAGAAATCAGAGTTTGAATTACGCTGATTATAATAGGTTGCATTAGCATTTACCCAACCAGTAGCCCAGTCAGCAAGTCTGAGGTCAATGTTACCGCGAATGTTCAGACGATCGGTAAAGTTGTCTTTACCCTCACCGAAGTTGATGAAGTCACCAACACGGTAATAGCTGATGTTGGTATAGAACTGAGCGAACTTACCACCTCCCTCAAACTCAGCGGTAACATCCCAACGTGACTTCGTTTTCTTCACGTAGTCAGAGGTATAGAACTGCTGATTCGGATAACGGTAGGGATTGGCACCGAGAGCCGTGTTATAGATATCCTCTTCAGTATATTTGGTAGCCAAGCCATCGTTCGTCAACGCCTGGTTATACAGCGTCATATACTGGGCACCATCAATATACTTGGGGAAAGACTTGGCTGCATCCAGCTGATAGTCGGCACGTGCCGTAATTTTCAGCGGCGCAATCTTACCACGTTTGGTCGTAATCAGAATAACACCCTTGGCAGCACGGCTACCATAGAGAACGACAGCAGAAGCACCTTTCATGAAAGTGATATCCTCAATTTCTGAGGGCAGAACGTTGTTTGCATCACGGGGAACACCGTCGACCATTACGAGTGCCTCGCCCTGATTCCACAGCTGACCATTATATCCAGCTACCAGAGCCTGCATGTTGTCAAGGCTGTAGGTGTTATAGTTCTTCTCTAACAGTTCCTTCACATTAACGCTGCTGACAGGCACGATGACATCACGGACATCCGACTGACGGAAAGCCACGTTAATGGTATCTGTCTCTGCAGCCTCCTGCGCCATCACACCTTGTGGACACAAAGCGAAAAGTGATAGCGAAAGAATACCTACATATTTTGAAACTATTTTGTTCATAAGTTCTTTATTTATATATTTTTACACTATTACCATCCCGGGTTCTGGAACATTTCCGGATAGATACTGGTGTCCTTCTTCTTCAAGGGCAGCCACCAATGCTTCTCTGTGAAGTTACGTGTGAGAATGGTCTTCTCCGTGAAGCCTGACACCTCTGTATCCTTAGGATTCTTCGGGTCAAATTTTCCGGCACGGACAAACTCCTGCGAAGTCTTGATATTGTAAGGATACTTGTCAAGAAGCAGCCAGCGACGGAGATCATTGAAACGATGTCCCTCAAAAGCAAGCTCAACTGCACGCTCGCGGCGAACTTCGTCCATGAACTTGTGGTTGTCGCCTGTAAACTTGGCGGCAACATCTGCTACGCCGGCACGCTCACGAATCTTGTTGACAGCTTGAACAGCAGTGAGAGGACAGTTAGAAGCCTTGTAGCTGGCACCGCCTGCGGCAGCAGCAGCCTCAGCATACATCAGATAGCAGTCTGCAAGACGCAGATAAGGACAGTCAATATACAGCTTCATATAAGTACTACCCATGTCGTAGTTGTTGGCTAGCATGGGGATGAACTTATAGAGGTAGTAACCCGTACGGCTTTCCTTGGTGTCATCGCGATAGGTTCCACCCGTATAGAGGTTAGCATAACGGTTATCCTCCGGCTCAATAGTTCCTTCTACAACCTGTACTCCATCATAGACAATATCATGATAGAAACGTGGGTCGCGGTCCTTCCAAGGATGGGTCGGGTCGAAACCAGAGTCAGCATCATTAAGTGGCAAACCATTAGCCATACCGTAATAGTTCACATAGTTGGCAGTTGGCATCGAGAATGACTGGCCACCAGTAAGAATATAGCCACCGAACTCAGTGAACACACCATAGTGGGAGTTCTGCCAAGCATCTGCAGCAATGGCGCGAAGAATAGACTCCGTAGATCCTGGAGGCAACATGTTCTTGTTCCAAGTATAGAAGAGGTCAGAATAATTCTCGAAGTCAACCAGCTTATACTGTGTGCGACCACCTTCAACCAGGGCGAGCAGTTCACCGAGGGCATCAGCAGCTTTCTTGGCATATTCTGCGTCATACTCATAGGTACTGGCCTTGGAGTTGAGCACATTCATTCTCTCATCGATATTCTTCATCAGCGGAGAAGCAGCCCAGAGATAGTTCTTACCCAGATAGGCAAGGGCAGTAATCTTATTGATACGGAAACCGTTCTTACCGAGGGTATTGCTACCTACAGATGACTTATCCCAGTCGACAGGCAGCAAATCAGCAGCCTCACGGAAATCCTTGGCAGCCTTATCGGCACATTCCTTGTAGGTTTCACGAGGCAGAGTCATCGCCTGATCAGGAGCAACAGGTGCATCCAGATAGGGAAGGCCTCCGAAATACTGCATCAGCATAAAGTGGAACCATCCACGGAAGAAGAGGAGCTGTCCTTTTATTGTGTTCTTCTCTTCCTGAGTAGCAGCCGTCATCAAGTCCATATTCTCCAGACCTACGTTACACTTACGGATACCATACCAAGCAGCAGGCCAAAGTCCACGCTTGAAGCGGTCATTGGGATCGAATGTCTCACTCGGCTCCATAAAGCCAGAGCCCCAACCATCAAATGCTCTCTGCCAGCCCCAGAAGTCACCCTGGTCGACCTTATAGCTCATGTGATAGTTGATACCTACGGCCATGATATCGTCCTCACCCCAGTTCCATGAAGTGGTCCAATATCCACGAGTGAAGTCAGGCATACAGAGATAGAGCTCTTCCGTAAAACCTTGGAAGTTCTTGAAGTTCTTGAAGGCGTCCTCTGCAGATATATCTGACTCCGGTGCCTTGTCAAGATAGTCCGTACAGCTGGTAGCCATCGTCAGGGACAGACCCAGGACAAATGTTACTGCAACAGACTTATATATTGAAAATAATCTTTTCATACTATATATTAATAATGTATTATATTACATGTTTACAACTCGAACTTGATACCGAAGTTGATACGCTTCATGGTCGGGTAAGCACCCTGTGAAGCGAGACCTGTTCCAGCAAAGTTGCTTTCACGGTCGTCAGGCATGTCGGTCCAGAGGAAGAGGTTGTTGCCATTGACATAGACTTTAAGCATGCTAAGACCGATTTTGCGGATCCAGCCGTCATTCCATGTATAGGCAAGTTCAAGGTTCTTCAGACGGCAGAATGAACCGTCGAAGAGGAATCGAGTACCTTCATAATAGCTTGGAGTGGAGCTATAGCGTAGTGAAGGGATGCCAGAATGTGTCTCAGGAGACCAGAAGGCACCCTCATCATATACCGTATGAAGATAAGGCTTTGGCAGTGAGTTGAAAGCCACATAGCGGCTTACGTTGGTAACACCATAGAACTGTGCATAGACGCTGAAACCCTTATAGTCAAGACCAAGCGTAAGGTTATAGGTATTCTGAGGAGTACCGGTATAGCCGTAAGGTGCGCTATCGTTAGAGTCAATCACACCGTCACCATTGAAGTCGGTAATAATGTACTGACCAGGAAGTTTCTGGTTGTCATTCGTATTATGCTCTGTCATGGCAATCACGTCTGACCAACTATTTGCAAAGCCATTGTCCAGATAGCTCTTGGCCTGACCGATAGAGTAGCCTACGTTCTTCTGGTATGCTGGCAGCAGATCTGCATCATCATGCTCGATAACCTCGTTCTTGGCATGGGTCATGTTCATGTTGGCATAAGCATGGATACCATTGGCGAAATCATACTTCAGACGGAGCTCCAACTCATAACCAGTGGTCTTTGTTCTACCCTTATTCATATAAGGAGCAGTAGCACCGAAATAGAAAGGTACTGAACGGCTATTACCAGAAATCATGATGTCAGAGCGCTTCTCATGGAAGAACTCGAATGTACCAGCGATAATACCATTCAGGAAAGCAAAGTCGATACCGAAGTTCTGCTTGATAGCCTTCTCCCAGTGAATGTCAGGGTTACCAACCTTTTTCTCTTTATACCATGTATAGATAGAGCTGTTGTTGGGGTTGGTTGAATCGAGGTGCGTATTGCCACCATACGACCATTGGGTCTGATAGAGCCAGCGCTCCCAGACTGAGTCCTCACCAATCTCACCGTAAGAATAACGGAATTTCAGAATGTCGATTAAGTTACGTCCAAAAAGCTTTGTCTCAGCAATAGGCTTGAACCACTTCTCATTAGCAAGGCTCCAACCGATAGCGCCTGAATTGAAGAAAGCAAAGCGGTTGTCGGGAGAGAACTTCTCAGAGCCGTTGTAGGCACCATTGTACTCAAACATATAACGGTTGTCATAGTTATATGTAGCACGGAAAGCCCAGTCCTCACGATAGTTTGTAAAATCACTACCTGTAGCACGCTCAGAACGGTTGAATACGCCCATGGCTGTTACATCGTGCTTACCAAACTGGCGGCCCCAGAAAATCTGTGCCTGATAGAACAGGTTTCGCTGTGTCAAGTTGTTGTTAAGGCTACCACCATCAACACCCCAAGCAATCGTCTCCACAAAGTCGAAGTTGTTATTTCCAGCAGGTTTTTCTGCATAAGAGACAGCACCTGTTACAGGATTAATATATCTGTACTGTGCGTTATTATAGAGGTCGTTGATACCTCGGTTGTTCTCTACGAATACGTTATCCCAAGAGATAAGACCAGAAACCTTCAGTCCTTTAGTGATGAATGAAAGATCCTGCTCGAGGGTAAAGTCGGTGTTGATACGAGTTGTGGTAGTTTGGTTGGCGCCATGCAATGCGAGGTTAGTCACTGAGTTTGGAGCACCTTGTGTGTCGGGCTCAAAGTATCCCCAAACACCATCGCTGTAACGTGGAACAAGTGCGTCATGAGGAGCTGAATAAGCTGCCTGCCACAACTGAGTCTCATACCATGAGTTAGGTTCAAGTCCATAAGGATTGTTCCTAATGCCATGGCTACCAGAGAGGTTTGCCTTCAACACAGTAGTCTTAGTGAGCTGGAAGTCAAGGTTTGAACGAACGTTGATACGGTTGAAGCCGTAACCACCTTTATAACCACGGTTGTTATCCCACTCGCGGAAGAGGTCACCCTCGTGCTGGTAGTCAACAGCAGCATAGTACTTAACGTCCTTAGTACCACCGGCGATATTCACGTTGGCATTGTAAGACGTAGCATAGTCGTCAAAGAGTTCCTTCTGCCAGTCCACATCAGGATAACGCTCGCTCATCAGGAAACCGGTCTCAGGATCGATGCTACCAGCAGGTGCATTGTAGTTATTCATGAAATCCGTAGAACTGATACCATCCCAACTTGAAGGCTGAAGACCAAGCTCATGCTTAATAGCCTGGTTTACTTGATAAAGTGCATCGGCAGAGCCATAAGTCTTCGGCAACTTAGACACCAACTTGATAGCTGTGCTGGCACTGACAGAAATCTTGGCACGACCTTCCTGACCACGCTTGGTGGTAATCAGGATGACACCGTTTGCACCCTTCACACCGTACACAGCCGTTGCAGAGGCATCCTTCAGTACAGAAATGCTCTGTACAGAGTGGATGTCCACACTTGACATCGGACGCTCGATACCGTCAACGAGAACGAGAGGAGAAGAAGAGTTCCAAGAGCTGACACCACGAATAACGATCTTCGGATCCTCCTCACCAGGCATACCTGATGATGATGAAGTGATAACACCAGGGAGATTACCAGTAAGGGCTGATCCGATATCGGATACACCACCGGTGCGCTCAAGGGTCTTACCATCTGTCTGGGTGATAGAACCTACAACAGAAGCCTTCTTCTGCTGGCCATAACCCACAACCACAACTTCCGAGAGCTGGGTATTGTCAGAAAGCGTAATCTTAAAGTTACGCTGCTTACCAACCTTCAGTTCACGGGTATTCATTCCCACATAAGAAACTACAATAATAGTATTCTCAGAAGGAACACTCAAAGAGAAATTACCGTCGAAGTCGGTAACAGTACCAACAGACGTATTTCCCTTTACCACAACGGAGGCGCCTATCAGCGTCTCGCCGTTTGCATCGACAACGGTTCCAGTAATGTCGACCTTTTGGGCCCACATCGTAGTACAGAACATCATTGTCAACAACAGAATACTTAACTGTTTCATCTTGACTGATTTTGATTCATACTTTTATTAGTTAAATTGATTATGCATTATTTTGAAAGACCGTACATTGTCTTGATATTACACCTTATTATATATATATGCAAAGCCGGCGACTGCCCGACGCATCTGCCACCAAGGCAGTGCCAGCCACTTCATGGATATCAGACCAAAAGGTGAATTCAAACTAACTACTAACTATTTATACTAACCTAAAAAAACTGTTTCAATTTTTTTCGGCTGCAAAGGTACATACATTATTTATAAGAGGCTTTGCAAAGAGTTACGGGAATTTGCGAATTTGTAACAAAACCCAAAAAAGTATTAATTTAACTAATCTTAGTTATATTATTTAAACTTTAAACAAAGACCGCAAAATCATCATAAACGAAGAAAATGAGCATAATTAGTAACAAAAACTTTATTTTTCGTAACATTCCCTTGGCTGTTCAGACAAAAAAAAGTATCTTTGCAACAAAATTACGTTACTCAGTACAAAATATAACCTAACTAATGGTAAGTAGAGTTCTATCAACAACAATGTCTAAAAGACAATTACTTTTACTATTTTTAATAATTTCTGTGCAGTCGGCTTTTGCACAGATGGGAAAACTGTTTGATGCCAGCCAGCAGTTGTCCAGCAACTTCGTAAACCAGATTTATCTGGACAATGACGGATTCCTTTGGGTTGTGACACGTAACGGCCTCAACCGCTACGACGGATACCAGTTCAATATATACAAGAAAAATCCGAAGCAGCCTCACTCTATGGCGAGCAACTACGTCAACTGCATGATGCAGGACAAAAACGGTCTCTTCTATCTTGGCATGTGGGGTGTGCTGCAGACCTATGACGGAAACAAGTTCCAGACCATTGAAGTGAAAGATGCCGAAGGCAATCATATAGACTGCTACATCACGTGTTTCATCCAACGGAGCAACGGTGATATACTTGCCGGAACATCAGGATTCGGAATACTGAAGATAGACGACCCTGAACACGCCCATCAGATAGCAGGAAACCTGAATGACATCTATACCATTCAACAATTTCTGGAAGACAAGGAAGGCAACCTGTGGATACTTGGACGCGGAGAAGGCCTGATCCGCTATGACGGCAAGACCATACAAAAGTACTTAAGTGAGGCTCCAATGAACACCGACCTGCGGAGGATATGCCAGACAAACGACGGCAAACTTTGGATTGGGACATACAGCCACGGTCTATACCAATTTGACGGGAAAGAATTCATAAAGGTGCCTCAATCCGGAAATCTGCCCATATCAGAACTCCACGCAAGCAGTGACGGAAATGTGATGATAGGCTACGACGGAGCAGGACTCAGTATCTTCAATCCAAAGACAGGCACACTGACAAACAATCCATACTACAACTATTCTGTTGATCTGTCAAAGAGTAAGGTTTACTCCATCGCAGAGGACAACAACGGCAATATCTGGCTCGGACTGCTCCAGAAGGGTATCTTCATGCAACCGAAGCAGATTACGGAGTTTGAATACCTTGGATATAAGCTTGGTAAACACAATCTCATCGGAGAAGCATGTGTTATCAGCACATATATCGACAGCCAAGGCTGTTGCTGGGTAGGAACCGACAAAGACGGGCTCTATCTGCTCGATTACAATCAAAATCTGAAAAAACATTATCAGGAAGGATTCCCCAGCACGATAATGAACGTTTGTGAAGGAAAAGATGGGAAAATCTGGATAGGATCCTATGATGAAGGATTCGGATATCTTGATAGAGCCGGAAGATATCACCAGTTACCTATTTATCAGACAGCCTGTGGCTTTTCTATTTGCACGACAAACGACGGTGACGTATGGATAGCAACCATGGGACAAGGACTCCTACGACTCGACAACAACGGCAACCTTAAGAAAGCATATACCACTACCACACATAGCTCATCAAACGACGAGACACAAAACCAAATAGCCAACGACTACATCTCTAAGATGTCCATATCCCCAGACGGCAAACGGATATATGTCGCCACCACTATGGGACTTTGCTGTCTGGACATAGAAAGAGACAGCTGGACCAGTCTCTTCGGCAAGAACTGCCTTAACTACGGTACTCCGACACGAATAGTAAAGGAATACAGCGGACGACTGTGGATTGGTACTAACGACGGCTTGTACTGCTATGACTTGATGAAGAAGACCCAGAAGCTGTTTACCGCCGAGAGCGGACTCGCAGACAACGGTATAGCATCGATAGAACAAGACAGGGAAGGCAAGCTGTGGATAGGAACAGACCATGGACTATGCTGCCATGACCCTAAGACAGGTATAACACAGAGCTATTTCGTGGACAACGGTCTGCAGTCTAACGAGTTCTCCGACGGTGCTTCTCATGCAATTGACAGGGGCGACCACAGCATCATGGTGCTCGGAGGCGTAGGGGGAATAACATGGTTCCATCCAGAGAATGTGAAACCGACAGAATGGAACGCAAAGGTAAATATCGTTAACTTCATCATCAACAACCAGCCCGTAAGCGGGATTTCAATGTCTGGAGGCTATCAGATATGCGACACAACGATAATCGCTGCCGACCGTTTCGAACTGGCATCACACGACAATGCCTTTGCCATACAGTTCTCGACTCTCAGCTACGACAATCCGGAACATATCACATATCTATACAGTATCAACGGTGAGCATTATGTAAGACTTCAGCCAGGCGTAAACGAGATTACCTTTACACACCTGCCTCCAGGCACATACCGTTTCCGCGTAAAGGCAAAGCGTAACAACCAGGAAACTCCTGAGAAAGAGTTCACCGTAGTGATACATAGTCCTTGGTACCGTTCTGCCTGGGCATACACATTATATCTTATTGCCATAGGAATAGCAATATGGCAGATAATCGTTACACGCCGTCGCAGAGAGCGGAACCGTCTGCGTCTGCAGGAACATATCCATGCCGAGGAGATGAGTGACGCCAAGTTGCGCTTCTTCATGAATATCAGCCATGAGATACGTACGCCGATGACATTGATTGTCACCCCATTGCTGTCGCTCATCAAGAACGATGACGACCCACAGCGAAAGGGAGTCTATGAGACCATCAAACGTAATGCCGAGCGCATCCTGAGTCTCATCAACCAGATGATGGACCTCCGTAAGATTGACAAGGGACAGATGCAGATGCGTATGGCAGAGACCGACCTGATACCTTTTGTAAAGGATATCTATGAGCTCTTTGGAGGGCAGGCGAAGAACAAGAGTGTGAAACTCGTCTTCAAACATGACACCAACTCGCTGCCAATATGGTTAGACCGGAAGAACTTCGACAAGGTGATAGTCAATATCCTCTCAAACGCCTTTAAGTTCACTCCTTCGGGCGGAGAGATAAGAATTATTGTCAACCACGATGACAAAAACGCGACGATAGCCATCAGCGACAATGGAGAGAAAATACCTGAGGACAAGATAGAAAAGATCTTCGAGCGTTTCTATCAGACGTCTTCCAGCGTCAACGACCGATATACCGGTACCGGCATCGGTCTCGACCTTACCCGTTCACTTGTAGAGCTGCATCACGGTACAATCACAGCGAGGAACATCAGTACAAAAGAACATACCGAATACATCGACGAAGGTCAGGACGGAGTGGTATTCATTGTAACCCTGCCTCTGGGCAACACTCATCTGAAGCCTGAGGAGATGATTATCGACGAAGAACCTGCCACCGTTGCCGATCTTATTCAGGAGGAAGAGACGGAGACAGTAATGGAGCCGATGATAATTGCCCAGCCCCCCAACCGCAAGACAACGATTGTCATTGCCGAAGACGATGACGAGATTCGAAACTATTTGGACAGCGAACTGAACAGTGACTACGAAATACATCTCTGTACCAACGGTCGTGAGGCTCTCTCTGAGACATTACACTGCAAGCCCGATCTCGTGATCAGCGATGTGATGATGCCAGAGATGGACGGAAACACACTCTGTACGAAGATAAAGACCAATCCTAGCACGAACCACATCCCGGTAATACTGCTCACAGCCAAGAACCGTGATGAAGACAAGCTTGAAGGACTGGAGACCGGTGCTGACGCGTATATCGTGAAACCGTTTAATATGGACATCCTGCGTCGTAAGATCATCAACATTGTCAATACCTACCGTTTGCTGCAACTGAAGTACGGCCGCAACGACATTCTGGAAGAGAAGGTTGAAGATGTGAAGATGAAGACCCCCGACGAAAAGCTTCTCGAACGTGTAATGTCAGCTATCAATGCCCATCTCAACGACTCTGACCTGAGTGTGGACATGGTTGCCGAGGAAGTAGGAATAAGCCGTGTCCACTTGCACCGTAAGATGAAGGAACTGACGGGACAGACACCACACGACTTCATCCGTAACCTGCGTCTGAAACAGGCAGCCAACCTGCTTGCCAACCAGGGAATGAACGTCACAGAAGTGATGTATGCCTGCGGATTCTCTAACTCCGCATCCTTCTCTACTTTATTCAAGAAGTTCTACGGAGTATCGCCGCGCGACTACATGAAAGAGCATTATAACAAGTGATGTCATCTTCCGCGACGGAGGATAAACTCCACCATCTGACGAAAGAGATCGCGATAGTTGTCGCGGATAAAGTCAATACTCGGCAGGAGGTCGAGAGCCTGTGAGGCATAGTGTTCTGCCTCCGACTCTGCGTAGGCGATGCTGCCATATGTGTCCATAAGATCCCGTATAAACTGAACCTCTGCCTCCATCTTCTCCTCACGGGGCTTTGAGAGTGTCGCCTCTATCCTAACTCGTTCTTCTGCAGAACAACTACGTAGAAGATGGAGTAGAACAAGGGTTCGCTTACCCTCAAAGATGTCATTATATTTCTGTTTTTTCTGTCCTTCAAAGTCGCCAGTAAGATCAAGCACATCATCACGGATCTGGAAACAAAGGCCGAGAGGATAGCTGAACTCATAGATACGCTTCAGCTGCTCTTCGTTTGCCCCCGCGAGGATAGCGCCAAGGCGCAGAGGTCCGGCAATAGTGTAATATACTGTCTTTCCGCTGATGGTAAAGAGCACATCCTCTTCATTCATATCATCCTTATTCTCCTGAGCCCATCTTATCTCAGCATACTGGCCAAAGGTAGTACGCCCAATCATTAAGAAAAATTCATGTTGTACACGACGGGCTAAATCAACATCTAGCAGACGGAAATTCTCGCTGAGAACTCGATGCATACACTCATGAAGCGTATCACCGGCATTGACGGCTATCTCAGAGCTTACCAGACGATGAAGAGCCGGTTTCCCCCTACGTTCCAAAGAACCGTCTTCCCAGTCATCATGGATAAGTATCCAGTCTTCACTCATCTGCATGGCAGCAGCAGTATGCATCGCCATGTCAGAGGAGCCGGACATAGCCTCAGCCATCAGAAGAACCAGCGTTGGACGGACATATTTGCCTCTGCGTGAAGGGTAATCACAGACGATGTCCCAGTGTCTGTCGAAAAGAGATGCATACTTCTGCTGTCCCATCATTTTAACAACCTCCCAGTCTTCGTCCTTAAACTGCTGGAGACTGGCATCCAACACCTGTCCCACACGCTTTTTCTGAAGGTCAAGATATGATCTAAAATCCATAATTCGCTGTTTAAACATTGATTTCGATTGCAAATTTAGCAATAGAAAGCAAAAAACCGCAAAAAGGTTTGCCGAATTAGGTATTTTTAATTAAATTTGCACACAAAAACAAAAAACATTGTGAAATATATTAAATTACTTCTAACTGTTGCGCTCTGTTTTATGACAGTCTGCGTATGGCCTCAGGTGCTCGACAAAGGTGTATCAAAAGAACTTGCAGAGCAGCGGAAGGCCAACATCAGCAATGTAACCTATGACCTCACCTTTAATATCCCTGCAGAGCAGAAGACGAAGGTGACCGGCAAGGCCATCATCAACTTCAACCTAAAGGCAAAAGAGGACGTGATACTCGACTTCCAGGGGAAACTTACCGGAAATGTGTATGTCGGCAAGAAAAAGCGCACCGTATCACAGAAAAATGAACATATCATCGTGCCGAAGAAGTTCGTCAAGCCGGGAACTGTCACTCTCACCTTGGAATTCACGTCCCTCGACGATGCCCTAAACCGCAACAGCGACTATATGTACTCGCTCTTCGTGCCGGATCACGCACGTTCTGCATTCCCTTGCTTCGACCAGCCAGACCTCAGGGCAAAGTTCTATACGAAACTGAATGTTCCTGACGGATGGAAGACGATGGTGAGCGACGGTTCGAACGCGATACCCACATACCTATACTCTTTCGTTGCCGGCAACTTCCAGGAGAAGAGTGCCACCCGTGAAGGGCGTCCCCTAAGAGCCCTCTTCCGCGAGACAGATCCCGCAAAGGTACAGCAACTGGAGAAAGTGTTTGACGATGCCGCACAGTCTCTGAAATGGATGGAGGGATATACTGGCATCAAATGTCCGTTCAAGGAATATGGTCTTGTGATACTCCCCGGCTATCAGTTCGGAGGCATGGAACATCCTGGAGCCATACAGTTGAGCGACCGCCGCATATTCCTCAGCAACAACCCGACGAAGGAAGAGGAGCTAAGTCGTACGGAACTTATTGCCCACGAGACAGCCCACCTGTGGTTTGGTGACATGGTATCACTGAAATGGTTTGAGGATGTATGGGCAAAGGAGGTATACGCCAACTTCATGGCATCGAAGATCACCCGACGCCAGTATACTAAAGTTGACCACGCCCTGAACTTCATCAGAACCTACCAGACACGTGCCATCGCTATTGACCGCACCGAGGGTACCCATCCCATCGCCATGCAGTTGGAGAACCTTAACCATGCATCGCTGCTCTATGACAATATCATCTACGACAAGGCGCCTGTGATGATGCGTATGCTCGAAGAGATGATGGGAGCGGCAAGCCTTCAGAACGGCCTCAGGAGATATCTGCGCGATAACTTCTTCAAGAATGCCTCATGGGAAGACCTTATCAACACCCTCGACAAGGAGGCACCATCAGCCGGTGTGCGTCAGTTCAGTGAGGTATGGGTGAGACAGAAGGGTATGCCACATATCCATACATCCTACAAAGACGGACAGCTTATCGTATCTCAGACAGACCCCTACGGACGTGGACTCTGCTGGCGGCAGAAGTTCGACATCTTCGTAATCTACGACCTGGGGGGAACAAGGACCATCCATGTTGACATGCAACAGCCCACGATGTCCATCAAGGTGAAAGGCAAACCAAACTATATCATCCCCAACTACAACGGACAGGGATATGGCTTGTTCACACTTGATGATGATTACACCCGTCTGTTGCCATTACGTCTCATCACCACACGTAATGACCTTAACCGCTATGTTCTTCTCAACACCATCCACGACAACTATCTGTTGGGAAAGGTAAACCCGGCATATTTCGGAGAGATATACCGTATGCTGATGAAGGAGAAAAACCAGCTGATAATGTCAACGGCCATCGACCACATGTTTAAGATTGCCTTCGACATGACACCCAGTCAGCGTAATACCCTTGAGCTTTGTATGATGGACCTGCTCGGAGAAAATAAGAATAAGGAGTTCCGCAAGACTCTAATCCGCAAGCTCTCCAAGAATATGACCTCGCCCGATGTCATCAAGCAGATTGAGACCATCTGGCTGAACCACAACGAGACCATCTTCGATGCCCACGACTATATGAACATGGCATATCGTCTGGCTATCGTAAAGCCCGAGCAGTGGGATAAGATTCTGGAAGCAGAGCGCGGCATGCTTCAGACCGACGACCTCCGCAACGAGTTCGATTTCGTCAGCAGGGCATGTAACCCCGACAAGAACAAGCGTGACGACCTGTTCAAGAGTCTGCTGAAAGCCCAGAACCGCAAACAAGAGCCTTGGGCACTGCATGCTCTCGACCTGTTGAGCTCTGATGTCTTCGAGCCAGACAATATCGACTATATCTCAGCAAGTCTCAAGTCGCTAGAGGACATCCAGAAGACCAGCGATATCTTCATGCCCGGCAGCTGGATGAAGACCCTGCTTGCCCATCATAAGAGTGTCTTGGCCAAACAGGCCATAGAGAAGTTCCTCTCTTCCAACCCGAAATATCCCGATAACCTCAAGAACAAGATTCTCGAGGCGGCATGGGTACTAAGGAACCAAGTACCTTATAGTGAATAGTGAATAATGAATAGTAAATCGCAAATACAAGTTATGGTACGTTTCTTTCAAACACCACAAAAGACAGTGATTGCCACTGAGGTGGATCACGCACTGAGTGAACAGGAAATCAAGGAATTAAACTGGCTTTACGGCGAGGCGACGATGCTCGAGGCAGATGCCCTCAACGGATTCTTCGTTGGTCCGCGTCGTGAGATGGTGACCCCATGGAGCACCAACGCCGTTGAGATCACCCAGAACATGGGTCTCAAGGGCATTAGCCGTATCGAGGAGTATTTCCCCGTAGACAGCAAGGACGCTGAGCACGACGAGATGCTGCAGCGTATGTATACTGGCATCAACCAGGATATCTTCACGATCAACATCAAGCCAGAGCCCATCAAGTATGTAGACAACCTTGAGGAATACAACGAGCAGGAAGGTCTTGCCCTGAGTCCCGAGGAGATTGAGTATCTGCACGGACTGGAGAAGCAGAACGGTCGTCCGCTGACTGACTCTGAGATCTTCGGATTTGCCCAGATCAACTCTGAGCACTGCCGTCATAAGATCTTCGGTGGCACGTTTATCATCGATGGCAAGGAGATGGAGTCAAGCCTCTTTGCGATGATCAAGAAGACCACTCAGGAGAACCCCAACAAGATTCTCTCTGCCTATAAAGATAATGTAGCTTTTGCACAGGGACCTGTCGTTGAGCAGTTTGCCCCGAAAGACCAGAGCACGAGCGACTGGTTCCAGGTGAAGGATATCGAGAGTGTCATCTCCCTGAAGGCCGAGACCCACAACTTCCCCACCACTGTAGAGCCATTCAATGGTGCTGCCACAGGCACCGGTGGTGAGATCCGCGACCGTATGGGTGGTGGCGTTGGTTCGTGGCCTATCGCTGGTACCGCTGTCTACATGACGGCATATCCACGTCTAGATGACAGTGGAGAGTGGACACTTAAAAGGGACTGGGAAGATATCCTGCCTGTACGTCAGTGGCTATATCAGACACCACAGCAGATTCTGACAAAGGCCTCTAATGGTGCTTCTGATTTCGGAAACAAGTTCGGTCAGCCGCTGATTTGCGGTTCTGTACTTACCTTCGAGCATCAGGAAGGTAAGGAGAAATATGCTTACGACAAGGTTATTATGCTTGCTGGTGGTGTAGGCTACGGCACCAAGCGCGACTGTCTGAAGAAGGAGCCTCAGAAGGGCAACAAGGTGGTCGTTGTGGGTGGTGATAACTATCGCATCGGACTCGGTGGCGGCTCTGTATCATCAGTAGATACTGGTCGCTACAGCAACGGCATCGAGCTGAATGCCGTTCAGCGTGCCAACCCGGAGATGCAGAAGCGTGCCTATAACCTCGTTCGTGCACTCTGTGAGGAGGATGTGAACCCCGTTGTAAGTATCCATGACCACGGCTCTGCCGGTCACCTGAACTGCTTGTCTGAGCTTGTTGAGGAGTGCGGTGGCGAGATTGACATGACCAAGTTGCCTATTGGCGACAAGACTCTCTCTTCAAAGGAGATTATCGCCAACGAGAGTCAGGAGCGCATGGGACTGCTCATCGACGAGAAGCATATCGAGCATGTACGTAAGATTGCAGAGCGCGAGCGTGCTCCGCTGTATGTGGTTGGTGAGACCACAGGCGACGCCCACTTCTCATTCAAACAGGGCGACGGCGTGAAGCCTTTCGACCTCGACGTGGCTCAGATGTTCGGACACTCTCCGAAGACCATCATGCGCGACAATACCGTTGAGCGCCATTACGAAGACGTTACCTATACACAAGATAAGATCGACGAATACCTTGAGCGCGTGCTCCAGTTGGAGGCTGTGGCTTGTAAGGACTGGTTGACGAATAAGGTAGACCGCTCTGTGACGGGTAAGATAGCGCGTCAGCAGTGTCAGGGTGAGATCCAGTTGCCGCTCTCCGACTGTGGTGTCGTAGCCCTCGACTATCGTGGTGAGAAGGGTATCGCCACAGCTCTCGGTCATGCGCCTCAGGCTGGTTTGGCAGACCCTGCTGCAGGAAGTGTGCTCTCTGTGGCTGAGGCTCTGACGAATATCGTCTGGGCTCCTATGGCTGAGGGATTGGATAGCATCTCTTTGAGCGCTAACTGGATGTGGCCTTGTCGTTCTCAGGAGGGTGAGGATGCTCGTCTCTATGCTGGTGTGAAGGCGCTAAGTGATTTCTGCTGCGACCTGCATATCAACGTGCCTACAGGTAAGGACTCGCTGTCATTGAGTCAGCAGTATCCTAATGGCGAGAAGATTATCTCCCCAGGAACCGTGATTGTATCAGCCGGCGGTGAGGTCAGCGACATTAAGAAGGTGGTATCGCCCGTACTAGTGAATGACAAGAGAGCCTCACTCTATCACATCGACTTCTCGTTCGATGAGCAGCGCCTTGGCGGTTCTGCCTTCGCCCAGAGCTTGGGTAAGGTAGGTGACGATGTTCCTACAGTAAAGAACCCGGAGTATTTTGCAGATGCCTTCATGGCTGTTCAGCAGATGATTGAGAAGGGTTGGATCATGGCAGGTCACGATATCTCTGCTGGTGGTCTGATTACCACCCTGCTCGAGATGTGCTTCGCCAATACCAAGGGCGGCATGCATATCAATCTGCATGATATCTGCAAGGATGGCGATGTCGTAAAGACGCTATTCGCAGAGAACCCAGGCGTTGTCATCGAGGTCAGCGACGAGCACAAGCAGGAGTTCAAGGAGTTTATGGAGGAGCAGGGTATTGGTTATGCCAAGATTGGCTATCCCGTCGAAGATGCTCGCACCATCGTGGTGAAGGCAGGTGACGAGGAGAAGACGTTCGATATCGACGCCCTCCGCGATGTATGGTATAAGACCAGCTACCTGCTGGATCGCAAGCAGAGCTTCAACGGCAAGGCTAAGGAGCGTTTCGAAAACTACAAGAAGCAGCCACTGGAGATGAAGTTCCCCAAGGGCTTCACTGGCAAGCTCGCACAATATGGCATCTCTGCCGACCGTCGTGAGGCATCTGGCGTTAAGGCAGCTATCATTCGTGAGAAGGGAACCAACGGAGAGCGCGAGATGGCATATATGCTCTACCTCGCCGGCTTCGACGTGAAGGATGTGATGATGACCGACCTGATCAGTGGTCGCGAGACACTCGAAGAGGTGAACCTCATCGTCTTCTGCGGTGGATTCTCTAACTCCGACGTGCTTGGTTCAGCTAAGGGCTGGGCAGGAGCCTTCCTCTTCAATCCCAAGGCCAAGGAGGCGCTTGATAAGTTCTATGCCCGTAAGGACACCCTCTCACTGGGTATCTGTAACGGTTGTCAGCTGATGGTCGAGCTCGGCCTCACAGGTGCCAAGGGTGCCAAGATGCTGCACAACGACTCGCATAAGTTCGAGAGTGAGTTCATCTGTCTCGATATTCCTCAGAACAACAGCGTGATGTTCGGAAGCCTGAGCGGTTCGAAGCTGGGTCTCTGGGTAGCTCACGGAGAGGGTAAGTTCCATCTGCCCGAGGCAGAGAGCGCCTACAACGTGATTGCCAAATACAACTACGCCGGTTATCCCGCTAATCCTAACGGTTCTGACTATAATGTGGCAGGTATCTGCTCTGACGACGGTCGTCATCTCTGTATGATGCCTCACCTGGAGCGTGCCTTCTTCCCCTGGCAGAACGCCTGGTATCCCGCTGACCGCAAGAACGACGAGGTGACACCTTGGATCGAGGCCTTCGTCAATGCACGTAAGTGGATTGAGCAGCAATGAACATCTACTGGGATTCATTTAAGACCTTCTTTAAGATTGGCATATTCACCCTTGGTGGTGGATATGCCATGATACCGTTGATAGAGGAAGAGGTGGTCAACAAGAAGCAGTGGGTATCAAAGGACGAGATGCTCGACCTGATAGCCGTTGCCCAGAGTTGTCCTGGCGTCTTTGCCATCAATATCGCCACCTTTATCGGTTATAAGCTGAAAAAGGAACGAGGAGCCATTGCGACAACCATTGGCACTGCCCTACCCTCATTCCTTATTATCCTGGCTATCGCCATCTTCTTCAGTCAGTTTAAGGACAATCCCTACATAGCAGCCATTTTCCGAGGTATCCGTCCGGCCGTTGTAGCCCTTATCGCCGTTCCCACCTTTAATCTCGGTCGTAGGGCGAAGCTCAACCGTTACACCATCTGGATACCCATCGTATGTGCACTCGCCATCTGGGCGTTAGGCGTTTCACCTATTTATATTATACTGATTGCAGGTGTTGCCGGTTATCTCTATGGGAAGATAGTAGCAAGGGAGATGGAAGGGAGATGGAAGGGAGATGGAAGGGAGAAGGAATAATGACACTTAGAGTTGTAATCATATGATATTCGTTTCGTTGTTTATCACGTTTTTTGAGATCGGTCTCTTTGGTTTTGGTGGCGGCTACGGTATGCTGTCACTCATCCAGCACGAGACCGTCGAGAGTCATCACTGGCTCTCGACAGCCGAGTTTACCGACATCGTGGCTATCTCTCAGATGACTCCAGGTCCTATCGGCATCAACTCTGCCACCTACTGCGGCTATACCGCCATCCACAATGCCGGCTATGGCCACCTGATGGCGACGCTGGGTTCTGCCACAGCCACCTTCGCCCTGGTATTACCGTCACTGATACTGATGATACTCATCTCCAAGATGTTCATGAAGTACATGAACACCCATCTGGTACAGTCTGTCTTCACCGGTCTGCGCCCTGCAGTGGTAGGCCTACTTGCAGCCGCCACCCTCCTGCTCTGCAACAAGGAGAACTTCTCCACCCCATACGACAATCCCTGGCAGTTCTTCATCAGCTGTGCCCTCCTCATCGCCACCGCCTTCGGCACCGGCTACCTGAAGATCAATCCCATCAAGATGATCTGCTTCGCCGGCTTCGCCGGACTACTGCTGCTATGACAATTTATAATGAATTTATAATTATATTAACATATTATGAAAAGGATTCTTGTAACTGGCGGAGCAGGATTTATTGGCTCCCATTTGTGTGAACGACTGGTGAACGAAGGTCACGATGTAATCTGCCTCGACAACTATTACAGCGGTTCGAAAGAGAATATCTGGCATCTGATAGGTAAGCCGAATTTCGAGATGGTACGCCACGATGTCTGCAACCCCTATTGGGCTGAGGTCGACGAGATCTACAATCTGGCATGTCCGGCATCGCCCATCTATTACCAGACAGACCCCATACAAACCACAAAGACATCCATCTTCGGAGCATACCACATGTTGGGTCTGGCCCGTCGTACCAAGGCAAAGATTCTGCAGTCGTCGACCAGTGAGGTCTATGGCGACCCTGCCATTCATCCCCAGCCCGAGAGCTATTGGGGCAATGTTAACCCCATCGGTCTGCGTTCCTGCTATGATGAAGGCAAGCGTTGTGCAGAGACCCTGTTCTTCGACTATCACCGTCTGCACGGCATCCGCACTAAGGTCATCCGTATCTTCAACACCTACGGTCCCCGTATGGCTGTCAGCGATGGTCGCGTGGTTTCCAACTTCGTTGTCCAGGCCTTGCGCGGTGAAGACATCACCATCTATGGCGACGGCCAGCAGACACGTTCGTTCCAATATGTGAGCGATCTTATTGAGGGCATGCTGCGGATGATGGACACCGATGATTCGTTTACCGGTCCTGTTAATCTGGGTAACCCAGGTGAGTTCACCATGCTGGAGCTCGCTGAGAAGGTCATCCAGAAAATCGGAGGAAAGAGCAAGATAGTATTCCGTCCACTTCCGAGCGACGATCCCAAGATGCGTAAGCCCGATATCACATTGGCAAAACAGCAGTTAGGTTGGGAGCCAAAGGTCAAGCTCGATGAAGGCCTTGATCACATCATCGCCTACTTCCGTCAATATCTGAAAACGAGTTGATTTTGTAAATAACAAATCATAAATGTACTTTTTACACTTCTATATACAGTCCACTCTTTAGGTAGTGGACTTTATTTGTTAACACGCTCATTATCAACCAAATCCCAACCTTATTATTTCTATATTATCCACTTTTGCAACTAACCTCTGAAAAACACAACTCAATTTTATATAATTTTGCATCAGAAATGAGAGCCCCGGACTCTCCTACCTTTCGAGGTTAATTCTAACAAATAATATTTTTACAATTTAACTAACAAGTATGAAAAAAAGCAGGTATCTACTGTTGTTTTTGACACTTATGTTGTCAATGGCTACAAACGCCCAAGGACTTTTGGGAACTGTTACAGACGATCAGGGGGAGCCCGTAATCGGAGCTTCCGTTGTCGAGAAAGGTAACCCTCAGAACGGTACTATCACCGACTTCGATGGTAATTTCACCATCAAGGTGAGCGAGGGTACACCTATTATTATTAGTTATATTGGCTATCTCTCTCAGGAGGTGAAAGCCAGTGCAAACATGAAAGTGGTGATGAAGGAAGACGCTCAGACACTGCAGGATGTAGTCGTTATCGGCTATGGTGTTCAGAAGAAGAGTGTTGTCACCGCATCTATCGCAAAGGTCTCTGCCGATGATCTTGAAGGCAAGACCCGTCTGCGCGCTGAGGATGCCCTGAAGGGTATGGCTGCAGGTGTCAACGTAACCTCTGCCTCTGGTCAGCCTGGTGCAAAGTCCATGATTCGTATCCGTGGTATCGGAACCATCAACGACTCTAATCCTCTTTATATTATTGACGGTATGCCTACCGACCAGAATGGTATGGAGAGCGTTAACCCCAGCGACATCGAGAGTATCGAAGTTCTTAAGGACGCTGCCTCTGGTGCCATCTATGGTGCCCGTGCCGCCAATGGTGTTATCCTCGTAACTACCAAGAAAGGTAAGTTGGGAAAGGCCTCTATCAACTACAACTTCAGTTACGGCTGGCAGAGTGCCTGGAAGAAGCGCGACGTAACAGGAGCAACCGATTATGCTATCCTACAGAACGAGCGTGCTGTCCAGACAGGTCAGCCACCTCTCTACGCTGACCCATACAAGCTTACAGATGCCAATGGTGATGCCATCACAGGTTTCGGCACCAACTGGCAGGACCTTCTTTTCAACGACAACGCTCCCATCGTACAACACGATATAAGTATCAGCGGTGCATCTGAGAAGGTCAACTACTACCTCTCACTGGGTTACTTCACCCAGGATGGTATCATTGGTGGTAACTACGGACAGTCAAACTACGATCGTCTGACCATCCGTTCAAACAATCAGTTCAACCTATTCGACGACTCTAAGGAGCGTAATTTCCTTAACAAGCTCGATTTAGGTGCAAACCTGTCATACATGCGCGTTCACAACACTGGTATCGAGGCAAACTCCACTTGGGGTTCACCCCTTGGCTCAGCCCTCTATCTGGCTCCCACCCTGCCTGTTACCCTGAAAGGCAATATGGGACAGAAAATGATAGACCGCTATGCTGCCTACGACCTCTACACAGATGCTAATGGCGACCCATATACAATTCCTAACTTCGTCGGCTCCTATCAGGAGCAGAACAACCCTATTGCAATGATGCAGGGCAATCCTAACAAGAACTGGAGCCACAAGTTCATGCCTAAGTTCTCTATCGACTTGCAGATTTGGGACGAATTGAAGTATCACTTCACTTATAGCGCGGAGCTCTCATTCTGGGGTTATGATGCTGCCACTCTGAAAAAATACTATCTCTCTGGCAACAACAATGCCGACCACACTTCAGCTACATCATATAAGGGTAACAACACAACCTGGCAGGTTGAAAACACCCTTACCTACGATAAGACATTCGGCAAGCACACCATAGGTGTAGTTCTTGGACAGTCGGCCCTGAAGTTCAAGGGCGACGAGCTGGGAGGTTCTCACTGGAATCTTGTCAACACCGACAAACCATCCATCAATTACACCACTGGTGGCGATCTGGAACTCTCTACCGATGCCGATGGTAAGGTAACCGGAGCCAAGAGTCTTGTTGGTGCCTGGGGTGGTCCTTATGTAGAGCATCGCTTAAGCTCACTCTTCGCTCGTTTCAGCTATAACTATGACGAGAAGTACATGATTCAGGCTACTATCCGTAGGGATGGTTCAAGCCGCTTCGGTTCTAACAACAAGTACGGAACATTCCCCTCTGTCTCTATCGGATGGAACATCATGAACGAGAACTTTATGAAGGACACCCGTGACTGGCTCACCAACCTTAAGTTCCGCGCCAGCTGGGGTAAGAACGGTAACGACAACATCGGTGACTTCGCCTATACCACGCTGACAGCACTGGGCGGCACCAGTAACAATTACTTCGGACGTACTGCCACCATGGTCTATGGTTCAAAAGCAAACCGTCTTTCAAATGAAGACCTCAAGTGGGAGGAGAGTGAGCAGACCGACTTCGGACTCGATTTCGGTTTCTGGAACAACAAACTGACCTTCTCTGTCGACTACTATATCAAGAAGACCAATGGTATGATTATCGAGATGCCTATTCCAAGCTACGTTGGTGAGGCTCGCCCACTGGCAAACGTTGGAGATATGGAAAACAAAGGTGTTGAGTTTGAACTGGGATATAAGTTCAATATCGCTGATGCAAACTTTGCAATCAAGGGCAATGCTTCTTACCTGAAGAACGAACTGAAGAATCTTGGTAACGACACTGGTTTCCTGAACTATGGCATCAGCCAGTTCAGCGATGGTGGTACACGTGCCGAGAACGGCCAGCCCTTCCCATTCTTCTATGGCTACCGTACCGACGGTATCATCCAGAATGCCGCCGAAGCAGCAGAATACAATGCCAAGTATGGCACAAATAAACAGCCAGGCGACTTCCGTTTCGTGGATATGAACGGTGACGGCAAGATCAGCTCAGATGACCGTACAAATATCGGTAACGGTGTACCCACATGGACCTTTGGTCTGAACCTCGACGCAGAGTGGAAAGGCTTCGACCTTAGCCTCTTCTTCCAGGGAGTCAGCGGTGCTGACGTCTTCGATGCCACCTATCGTCAGGACATCGCATCAGGTAACTATCCTACCTGGGTGCTCCAGCGCTGGACAGGTGAGGGAACCTCAAATAGTGTTCCGACCCTGGGTAAGTCTGAAAACTGGGTTTGCAGCGACATGTATATCCAAGACGGCAGCTATCTCCGTCTGAAGAACATCACACTCGGATATACTCTGCCCCGCAACCTGACCAAGAAGGTCAACATCAGCCGTCTGCGCATCTATGCCCGTGCTGAGAATCTCTTCACCTGGACCAAGTACTGGGGCTTCGATCCAGAAATCGGTTCTGGCTCAACCTCTCTGGGTGTCGACTATGGTGTTTATCCACAGGCCCGTACTTACACCCTTGGTTTCAATATTTCACTCTAATCACATAACAGAATATACAATATGAACAAGCATATTTCAATCATAGCAGGTTTCTGCGCAGCAGCTCTCACGCTGGCATCCTGCAGCGACGATTTCCTGGAGGTGAAGAATCCTACTGGTGAGCCTCTGGAGGAATACTATACAACCGAGGAGACCCTCAACGAGGCTCTTACCTCTGCCTATGCTCCTCTCCACTGGCCCGACTGGGACGGTACAGCCTACAACGACCTCACTGTAGACGGTGAGATTATGGGCGACGACTTCTGGGTAGGAGGCTCTAACGCCACCGACAATGAGCACTGGCACAAGCTCTTCAACTTCGAAGGTAACGGCAACCAGACCCTTGCCACTCTCTGGGGTGACTTCTACAGCGGTATCAAGCGTTGCAACGATGCTATCAAGTACTCCTCATGGCCAGGCAAAGCCAGCGACAGTTTCCGCAAGTCAATGCTGATGCAGGCTCGTCTTCTCCGCGTTTACTATTACAATATACTGTGGCACTACTACGGCAACGTGCCTTTCTATCTTGAGAATCTCTCACTGCCTTATACTGCTCCTCAGCTGACAGCCGACGAGATCTATAATAAACTGTTGCCCGAACTGGAGGAGATCATCGCCTCTAACGTGCTCCCAATGCGTTGGGAAGCAGGTGAGAGTGGTCGTGTATCTCAGGCCTTCGCCTATATGCTCTATGCTGAGATGGTGATGTATCAGAATGACTCACAGCGCTATCCGCAGGCTCTCTCATACATGAAGCAGATTATCAACGACAGCAACTACTCTCTCAATCCCGACTTTGCAGACCTCTGGTCTGAGAATGGCGAGTGGTGCTCTGAGAGCATCTTTGAGATCAATTACAACGACGATCAGGCACAGCGCGACTGGGGTACCTCTACTTCTGCTGGCGGTACTGTATTCCCCACCCTCTGCTCTCCTAACGGCTGGGGCGGCGGCGATGGCTGGGACGGCGGTAACGACGGCTGGGGTTTCCTGCCATGTAAGGTTGAGACTTACAACATGTATGCCGAGAACGACAAGCGCCGCGATGTCACCATCTGGGACGTACGGGCATACACTTACACAGAGCGTTATCAGGACACCCACCTCTGGCACGGCAAATATCGTCCACAGTCAGAAAACAACAAGGACTGTCCTACCTCAAAGAACCTGAACTACAATAACAACAAACGCATCTACCGTTACGCAGAGACCCTGCTTAATGCTGCAGAACTGTTGTTGCAGACAGGCGGCAACACGTCTGAGGCAGCAGGCTATGTTAATGAGGTCCGTGCACGTGCAGGACTTGCTGCACTTAATGGTGTAACCATCGATGATATTTACACTGAGCGTCACCTCGAATTCTGTGGTGAGGGTAAGCGTTACTTCGACCTGGTACGTGCCGAGGGCATCTCTGGTGCCACACAGAAGGCTTCTACCGTTCTTGTTCCCGACACATACGGATATCGCACCAACTCCTGGACTCCGAGCAAGAAGCATATCCCTCTGGCCCAGTCTGAGCTCGATGCAGATCCTACACTGAAGCAGAATAACTATTAAACAAAACAAATTAAGATATTGAAAGATTATGAAGAATCTGTTTAAATATACAATAGGAGCGCTGTTTGCGGGCGTGGTGATGACATCCTGCTCGCCAGAGAAATTCGATGGCGCAGACCCAAATGGGATTCCCGTGGTCAGTGGTGTTGACTTCAACATCAGCGTAGACCAGGAGACCAACCAGATGATTGCCAGCTATACCCCACAGGCAGGCACATACCCCGTGTGGATTCTCAACGGCAACACATATTCTACCCTTCAGGAAGTAGGTTACAACAATCCCGAGGCAGGTACCTATACCCTCGACCTGAAGATAGCCAACCGCAATGGTCTCAGCCAAGGGACAGTCAGCAAGACCTTCACCTTCAACGAGACCAAGGTCGACTACAGTGCAGACTTCCGTCGTCTTTGTAACAAGGAGTGGCGTATAGCCAACAAGGAGGTTGGTCACATGGGTTGCGGCCCTGCCGGCACGGCAGCCACTGAGTGGTGGAGCGCTCAGCCTAACGACAAGAAGGACTTCGGCGTATACGATGACCGTATCACCTTTACTGCCGATACCCGTAAGGGAGGTAGCTACAGCTATAATGCAGGTGCCGACGGCATGACATACGTCAATAAGGATACCAGCTGGGGAGGTGGTGCAGATGCCGATATAGACGTGGCGTTCGGCAACCAGACCTCTACATGGAGCTTCGAGGTTTACGACTGGGAGGATGCAGAGGGCAACTTCTCCAAGCAAACCTACATCCAGCTGGCAGAAAACACCATGTTCCCTTATCTCTCCAGCAACGCTCAGTTCCAGAATCCGAAGTTCCGTATCGAGACCCTTACTGCCACCAAGCTGGTGCTGGTTTACGATGCTCCCGATCGTAGTATCGCATGGCGTTTCATCCTGACCAGTGCTCCTGATGAGCGTCTGGTAGAAGAGCAGGGATTCGATGCAAACAGTGACTTCAACATGTGGAAGGGCATCACGCCAAATGCTACTTTCTACTTCAACCCAGGATGGGGTGCAGAACGTACCAGCGAGATGGAAGCTGCATATGTTGGTGGCAACAATGACTATACCGTAACAGTGCCCGACGCTTGTGCCGATCGTTGGCAGGCACAGTTCCACCTGCACACAGATCTGGACATCAATGCCGCTACAAATTACGACTTCTCTGTTATCTTCAATGCCGACAAGGATATCGAAGGTGTTACCGTGAAGCTGACCGACGAGGCTGATGCTGATGCCATCATCGACGTAGACGACGTTAGTCTGAAGGCTGGTCAGGATTTCGTATTCTGGAAGAGCGACCTTGCAGGTAAGGACCTTTCCAAGGTTAAGCTGGTATTCGACTTTGGTCGTGCAACCGAGCCTACAAGGATCAACATCAGCAACGTAGTACTGAAAGATCATGCTAATGATGATGGTACCATCGTTACAAACAATGGCGAGGGCGGTGACACACCTAAGATGGACTGGGATTACGAGAGTGGAGCAAACCTCTGGAAGGCAGTCGACGATGGTACACTGTTCGATACCTTCGGATACTGGTTTGCCGACGATAACTGGGGCGAACTGCCCAATCAGCCAGTAGCTACTCACGCTGGCGATGCCTACGAGCTTACCATTCCTGACGGAATCGGTGGCAGCCAGTGGCAGGGTCAGTTCCATATCGACACCAAACTGACTGCAAGTGCATCAAAGGCCTACAACTTCTACTTCGTGATGGAGGCCGACAATGACTGTCCAGGTGTTACTGTTAAGCTCACCGACTCTGGCGACACCAACTTCTTCTGCGAGGGACGCCACGATATCAAGGCCGACGAGCCATTCATCTTCAAACTTGAAGGTGCAACACTCAAGGACGGTGTCGACGCAACAGCTATCCGCCTGTTCTTCGACTTCGGAGGCTCACCCGCCGGTACACATGTTAAGATCAGCAAGATCTACTTCGAGGAGGCTGTCGTTCTGAACTACGACGATGCCGGCAACCTCTGGAAGGGTGTTGACGACGGTACGGTAGCAAGTACATTCGGCTACTGGTTTGCCAACGAAGGCTGGGGCGAGATTGCCCATCCCGACTGCAAGCACAGCGGCGACACCTACGAGCTCACCATGCCGGAAGATCTGGGTAGCCAGCAGTGGCAGGGTCAGTTCCATATCGATACCGACCTCACAGCGTCGGCTGCAAAGCAGTATCACTTCCAGCTGGTTCTGGAAGCAGACAACGACTGCCCAGGTATCACCATCAAACTGACCGATTCCGGTGACAGCAACTTCTTCTGCGAGGGTCGTCACGAAGTAAAGGCCGACGAGCCGTTCGTCTACACCCTTAAGAATGCAACTCTTAAAGACGGTACCGACGCATCTGCCATCCGTTTGTTCTTAGACTTCGGTGGCACGCCTGCCGGCACTAATGTTAAGATAAGTAAGATTATTTTTAAAGAAGCAAATTAATGAAACGATTCATGCTTAACACTCTTTTGATTTGTCTCGCTGCAGTCCTTACGGGCTGTGGCGGGAGTGACAACGATGATCCACAGCCTGCATCAGTAACCATCACCCTATCACCTGAAAGCATTACTGCTCCTGCCGATGGCGGTACTTACACCGTCAGCGTAACCACCACTGGCAAGGAATGGGGTGCATATTCAGAGCAGGACTTCATTACTGTCACAACTAAAAACACGGTAACCCAGTCGGGCACACTGACGGTCACGGTTCCTGCTAATCCGACGACCAGTGCCCGCACTGGCACCGTGACAGTGATGTCGGGTGCTGCCCGCAAGAGCATCAGCATCACTCAGGCTGCTGCAGAGAAATCACCTTACAATGCACCAGAGGGCTATCAGCTGGTATGGCAGGATGAGTTCGACAGTGGTTCAGAACTTAATCAGAACGACTGGACCCATGAGGTAAAGGGCAAAGGCTGGGTGAATAACGAGCTGCAGGAATATGTCAACCACAAGACTCCCGGCGGAGCTCTGGTCACAGAGATCAAGAACGGTGCCTTGCGTATCACAGCCCTTAAGGAAAACGGAAAGGTCTACTCTGGTCGTGTGTATGCCAAAGTGAAGGAAGGTTGGACCTACGGTTATATCGAAGCCAGTATCAAACTGCCAAAGGGCAAGGGCACATGGCCTGCCTTCTGGATGATGCCCGTAAACTTCAAGTCCTGGCCTGCTGACGGTGAGATAGATATCATGGAAGAGGTAGGTTATCACCCTGACTATGTATCGTCGAGCCTGCATGCCAATGCGCATGTCCATTCCAATAACACGCAGGTAACCCATGAGATGAAGTGTGCCGGTGCCGAGGGCGAGTTCCACACTTATGCCATACTTTGGACAGCGAAGAACATCACCACATACGTCGACGGTAAGGTACAACTCTCCTACGACAATCGTGGTCTGGGTCGCGACGACTGGCCCTACGATGATCCTTTCTATGTCATCTTCAATCTCGCCTGGGGTGGAGACTGGGGCGGATCCCAGGGTGTCGACGAGAGTGCATTGCCATGCACCATGGAAGTAGATTACATACGTGTATTCCAAAAGGAATAACAATATTGAAATGAAAAAGATAACAATCGTACTTCTGTCACTAACGATGACAACGGTCATACAGGCCCAGAAACCTGTATACCTCGATGAGTCAAAACCCATCGAACAGCGCATCGACGATGCCCTCAACCGCATGACACTCGACGAGAAGATTGCCGTTATCCATGCACAGTCGAAGTTCTCCAGCCCTGGTGTTAAACGCCTCGGATTCCCTGACCTTTGGACTGACGACGGCCCTCACGGTGTACGCCCCGACGTGCTTTGGGACGAGTGGGAACAAGCCGGACAGACCAACGACTCCTGTGTGGCCTTCCCTGCCCTCACTTGTCTTGCCGCCACATGGAACCCCGACCTCGCACGACTCTATGGTGAGAGCTTAGGCGAGGAAGCGCTCTACCGTAACAAGAGCGTGATGCTGGGTCCCGGCGTGAACATCTACCGCACGCCTCTCGGCGGCCGTAACTTCGAGTATATGGGCGAAGACCCGTTGCTGGCTTCACGCATGGTAGCACCTTATGTCCAGGGACTGCAGTCAATGGGAGTAGCAGCGTGTGTGAAGCACTATGCCCTGAACAACGACGAAGAGTATCGCCATCAGGTGAACGTGGTCGTTTCCGACCGTGCTCTCCACGAGATTTACCTGCCAGCCTTCAAGGCAGCCGTCCAGGAGGGTGGCGCATGGGCCATCATGGGTGCCTATAACCTATATAAAGACCAACACAACTGCCACAATGATATCATGCTCAATAAGATCCTGAAGCATGACTGGGGCTTCGACGGTGTTGTCATCTCCGACTGGGGAGGCTGCCACAATACCGACGAGGCCATTAAGAACGGTCTCGACCTGGAGTTCGGCTCCTGGACCGACGGACTGACGATGGGTAAGACCAACGCATACGACCTCTATTATATGGCCGATGCCTATAAGAAGGGAATCCGCGAGGGCCGTTACACTACAAAGGAGCTCGACGACAAGGTCCGTCGCGTACTTCGACTATTCTATCGCACGACAATGAGGAAAGACAAGCCTTATGGATTCCTCTGCTCTGAGAGCCACTATGATGCTGCACTGAAGATTGCCCAGGAGGGAATTGTATTGTTGCAGAATAATAAAGTAAAATTAAAGAATAAGAAATATGGTGAGGCTCTTTTGCCGATAGATATCACAAAGACCAAGAAGATTCTCGTAGTTGGTGAGAATGCCATCAAGATGATGACCGTGGGAGGCGGTTCCTCTTCACTGAAGGTACAGAGGGAAATCCTTCCCCTCGACGGCATCCGCTCTTACCTCCCTGCCGACTATGCCCGCGGATATGTCGGTGACACTGTCCAGAGCTATAATGGCGTTACGGTGGGTCGTTCACTCTATGAGACACGTTCTCAGGCTGAGCTTACCGCCGAGGCAGTGGAGAAAGCCCGCGAGGCCGACATCGTAATCTTCATCGGCGGACTTAACAAGAGCGACTATCAGGACTGTGAGGGTCACGACCGCAAGAGCTATGACCTTCCATATGCACAGAACGAGGTGATTGAGGCCATACTGAAGGTCAACCCACGTCTGGTCTACGTGAATATCTCCGGTAATGGTGCTGCCCTGCCTTGGCTCTCCAAGGTGCCTGCAGTGGTTCAGGCATGGTATATCGGTTCTGAGTCGGGCAAGGCCATTGCATCCGTGCTCTTCGGTGATGTCAACCCTTCCGGCAAACTGCCATTCACCTGGTATGCATCTCTCGGGCAGTGTGGCGCCCATGCCACAGGCTCATTCCCCGGCACATGGCGCGAGGATCACAAAATCATCGACGAGGAATATAAAGAGGGACTCTTCGTGGGTTATCGCTGGACTGACCGCCTGAAGAAGGAAAAACCACTGTTCCCATTCGGACACGGCCTGAGCTATACGACATTCAAGATCGGCAAGGCCACAAGCGACAAGACCAAGATGACAGCTGACGAAGAGCTCACCCTAACCATTCCTGTTACCAACACGGGCTCCGTGGCAGGTGCAGAGACAGTACAGCTGTACATACATGACAAGAAATCAAGTGTCGAGCGTCCCTACAAGGAGTTGAAGGCATTCCGCAAGGTATTCCTCCAGCCAGGCGAGACACAGGAGATAACCCTCACCATCAACAAGTCGGCCCTTAGCTTCTACAATGACAAGACAGGGCAATGGACAGCTGAGGCAGGCGGCTTTGAGGCACTCATAGGAAATTCCGCACACAATTTAGTTAGTAGTTTTTCTTTTACATTAGAGCAATGAAGTAACTAGCATTTTGCTTAACATGAAAAGGGGCGTATGCGTGATGCACATGCCCCTTTGTTATTGGATGTGGCCAAGGTTCTTGACCTCCTGTTCAAACCGTTCCCTATTGCCCACGGCTCCATTCTTTGTCCGCGCACGATAATTATATATGGTGTTGACAGAGTAGTGTAGGAACTCGGCAATCTTTGAGGAGTCCTCAATACCCAGTCGTATAAGCGCAAAGATACGTATTTCAGTAGTAAGCCTGTTCTCTTCCTTAGGATGCACCTGAGCCTCAGGCAGAAGCAGGGCATTGAAATCATCGACAAAGTTCGGGAAGAGGTGCAGGAATACATTATCAAAGTTCTCAAACAGCTCATCGAGTTCGCGCTCCTTCAGTTCCGTTGATTTGGACATCTGGAACAACTCGTCAAGTTCTTTGTTCTTCATCTTCTTGTTCACCATCTTACGGTAGTTGTCAATCTTATCCACATACTGGGAACAGAGGCTGAGGAATCGTCCGATATACTCATCTTTCACACGGCTGCTCTCAGAGAGTTGTGAGTTGAGAGTGGAGAGCTGTGAGTTAAGTGCCGACAGCTCATATGTCTGTGAAGCAAGCTGGCGGTTGGCCGATGCCAGTTCATCGTTTGACTCCTTAAGGGCATTACGTGCCACGCTAAGCTGTTTGTTACGGTAATGCAGGAATAAGAGGACACCAAACAGCAACAGTGCCAGTATGCTTATCACTGCAATAGTGATCCACAACTGATGAGTAGTCTGTTCGCTCTTTTCCTTATATTCCTTGGCGATATGCGAGAGCAGCGGCGATATCTGCCATTTACGCTGACGCGAACCATAGCGGTTAGCGCAGTCGCTGGTGAAACTGATATAACGTGAAGCCCGGTCGATGTCACCCCTGAGCATCAGTTCATTTGCCAGTTCCCACATCGAGCCCTGGTCCATCGCTGCATTTCGGATATCCGACAGCACAGACTCCTTCAGCCAGTGCATCATCTGTTCCGTATCACCAAGATTCTTATACTCTATATACCGGTAAAGAGCCACCAGCGCATATGGGTGTGAGCCCACCTCAACGCTCTTCAGCCATTCGTCATTGACAGCCAGCGCAGCCTTGAAGTCACGTTCACCCTGTGCCCTAAGTTCACGTCTCAGGAAACAAGACTCATCATCTTCGGGCAGATACCGCATCATAAGTTCTTCATAATGTATGGCCTTTTCGAGATAATGCTCTTTCATATCATACAGAGTAGTATAATACTGCATCTCACTATACAAATTATTATAAGCAGAATAGTAAGTGCCAAGGGAAAGAGTATCAATACCGTCTGCACGGACGGAATCTAGGATTTCCATTGCTTCATGATACATACCGATGTTAGAGCAGCGTATAGCCAGCAGCGAACGGCATCTCGCTGCTTCGGAACGCCAGCCTTGTTCATCAGCCTCATGAATACATGTACGGAGGTAAAAAATCGCAGAGTCACTTACAAAGGCCTTGTACAATTCATAAAGCCTGAAATTACAACGGAACCGTCCCTCTGCAGAATTCTCCTTTACCAAGGCTTCACGGGCCTCAGTAATCTTCTTTTCATGCATTGCCACATATTTTGTATAACTGGCTATTCCCTCATCTATTTCCTTATAGTCATCCGACTCTGCAGCATATAATAAACCATAGGAACTTAAGCTCAGGAATAAAGTAATAAGTAGTTGTCTCATCGTTACCGTTTTTGTTCTGCGGGCAAAGATACTATTTTTATTTTGTATTTTACAATAATTTCGGGAAAAATTTTGATATTTCTGATTTTATTCCTATCTTTGCATCAAAATTTATTATATTAATATGAGACAAACATTGTTATATTGTTCCGTCATGTTTCTCCTTCTTGCCCCTGTTGCAAGCCTTGCACAGAATCCTCATGGAGAGATCAATGTTGATTTGCCGGCTCTGTACAAGCAGATAGACGAGGCTGTGGAGAAATCCCCGCAATACATAGCCGAATACGAGCAGAATATCAACGAGAAGAAGAAGATACTACTCCAGACAAATAACGACGAACAGCTCCGTGCCACAAAGGAAGACCTTGAGAAGGCCAATAAGGAATTAGCCCAGTTCAACAGCAAACTGGAATTGATGAACAAACAAATAACAAAATACAATAAACAACTGTTGGAGATTAACAAGTCGCAATCTTCTTGATATGAAAAGGATATTAAGAAACCTTCTGACTGTCTGTATGTTACTTGTGTCGCTGGTTGGCGATGCAAAGATCGTCGTACCCGACTCATTGTTGGATGTCAAGAAGTCATATCTCTTTTTCATCACCAGTCCTGATACGGCACATGCAATCATCAATACCCTTCGTGAGCGGAAAGCGGTTCCTGAGTGGCGACTCGACTTAGCCGAGGGCGACATGTACGACAATGCTCGTCGTTATCTGACAGCACTCACTTATTACAATAAGGTAGACGGCAGAGAGGAGATCAGTGACAGCATCCATATCCAGCGAAATACCACGGTCAATATTGGCACACTCAAGGAGGTTTATGTGGTGAAGGATATTGCCGTAGGAGCTTCTGTGACAGGCTACTATACCAACAATAATGGAACTTATTCTGCTGCCACAGGAACAGCTCAGGCGGGAACCACCTATTACGAGAAGAAGGACGTCCTGGGTGCCGACATCCGAGACAACGTCTATGGTGGTGGCAACGATGCGGTAGTGACAGGTAATGCCGAAGTCGTAATAGGCAAGAAAAAGACAGAATAAACGCCCCTCGACTCAAGGAATACAAAACTCACGCCCCGAATCACTGCTGATCCGAGGCGTGTTTCTTATGGCACAAGGGTAAAGCGCTTCTGAGCCCTATGCCTGGATGAACTTTACCTTGCGGCGGTTGCCGCGTGAGGGAGGACGAACGGCGAAGTGGATCCAGTAGTTGCCGCGAGACGAGCGTTCGAGTAATAGTTCATCGAAGTCCTCACGGGCATTATCGCTGATGTCGAGGAGGATCACGGCATAACGGAGGGCTTGCTCCATACACAGCCACACATCCTTCATGTTTACCTTGCCATAGGCATAACCCATGTCAATCTTACCCTTCCACTTGTCGTAGGTGAAGCCTACGCCTACACGCATGTCGGGGATGCCGACACCACTCTTCAGCTCATCTTCCTGATGACTGGAATTGATGTAGGCAGCGTCGAAAAGGATACGTCCGGAGGGCTTTACCTTAAGTTCCGGTTCCTGAGCACAGACAACAGTGGCCATTGCCAATGCCACCGCCAGTAAATTCACTCGAGATGTCATATATACCATTAGTTAATTAATTGATTCCGTTAATTGAGGGCAAAGATACTAAAAAATCAATTAAATACAAAGACTTAGTCGGACTGATTCCCTAAGTTCAAGATAGAAGTGCAATTTTCAGGTAGAGGCGAAGCCAAAACTAATACCTGAAAAACACCGAGGGGTTTGGGGGCGAGCAGCC
>FLNV01002087.1_pt1 | contig 39366 bp, 30 predicted proteins | sample 1140351 | NCBI WGS metagenome assembly FLNV01 (sample SAMEA3878207, study PRJEB12797) | bioreactor metagenome | biome: Moose rumen | place: Sweden | collected 2011-10
AAAACGGATTACATCACATTCGAGGCCATGGGAGCCATTCTTCATAGAAACAAGACCCTTGCTTCTGGTGATGACTGTTGTCTTTACTACATGACGAAGCCCGGTTCTGAGGCGGAACAACGATGGCAGGATGAACATCCAGACGGGACATTCTCAAACAAATAGGCATCCTCACAAATGGAGCTTCAAGTATGGTTTGGAGCTACGATAAAAGTATGACTACACCACTCACGGCGATATACGCATAGACGATGTATCGGAAAATGCGATTGGGAATGTGCTTGAAGACGTAGGCTCCAAGTGTTGTGCCGATGATGACTCCACCAAGTCCAAAACAGTAGTCTGTCAGGACGGTCGTGGTGAAGAAGCCGTTGTAGGCACGAACAAAGGTCATCATCACATTGCCAATCAGGAAGTAAGTCTGCGCCATCGCCATATAGTGCTCCTTGGTGGGTTCCGACTGGATGAAGTAGAGCACGGCTGGCGGGCCTTGCATGCCAAAGAAGCCTCCCATCAGTCCGCTGAGAGTACCAGCACCTACCTGTACTTTCTTCGTTGTCGGCAACTTGATCTTCTGGCTGAATAGCGCGAAATAGATACTTATGACTATCAATGCCACACCCAGGATCCGTTTCAAAATGTGGTCTTCAATACGGGTAAGAGCAAAAATGGCTACTGTCGATATAACAATAAACGTCAGCAGTATCGACCAAAGCCGTTTCCAAGTGACATAGCTTCTCATTCGCCACACGATGACAGCCGAGGTGGTAATGGCCAGAAGTCCAGAGAGAGTTGTGGCCTCGCCGTATGTAGGCAGGAAAAACGGCAGCATTGTCATAATGAAGATGCCAAAGCCGAAGCCCGTGGTGCGTTGCACGAAACTGGCTCCGATGCTCAACAGGAATATGGCTATGACAAGGCTACTCATTTTCTTCCCATTCTCCCCATTCCTTCAGGTGGTCGATAATCGTAGTCTCAACCCTACCCGTCCATTGTTCAGACACACCGTATTTCGTAGCAATGGTACGGAACTGTTTCAGGGACGCAACAACATCACGGATGATGGCATCAGGCCGACGAATGCCGTTATCACGGGCAAACTGGATGGCATCCTCACGGGTAATGCCACGAAGCTTGGCCCTGATATACAAGCAATGGTCTTCGTTAGGCAGGAAACCACCATTATCTATAATATAGGTGATATCATAGGCTGGTGACAGTCGCCAACTGCCATCCTCATCCATGATGAACGAGAAGTTCTTATTGTGGTCATCGGTGTTGTTGGCCAGAATATTGAAGACCATTCTACGGAAAACCTCCTGGCAGTCGGATTCTGGTAGATGTAGCTTGCGACAGACGGCTATCAGTTGCTCATAGCTGTCAGCATCTGGACTGATGGCAGCTAACGTTTGGGTATAAATCTTCCTCTCACCGTCACGATCAAAACGCTTGGTGATGAAATGATTATTGCCGTCAACGGTATATAGTTCAGACGGCATCATACGGATTCCTGCCATCGTAGCCAGTTCATAGTAGGCCATCTCCAGTTCAGCCGAACTGTACTGCGTATTGCCGAACTTCAGCAGACAGTAGTCATAGTTCTTCAAGCCGGATATCTGACCACTACGAATCTCACCCGTCTTTCGGTTGATGGCAATGATGGCCTTCGGCTGACGGCCACCTGCAGATGTGCCGACAGTCAACAATGACTGCATGGTGATATTTTCATCAGGCATGATACGAGCCTGTTCCCTCTCTGTGTAGATACGTTCTGCCAAGTCAGCCAACGATTTCATGTCAATCTTCTGAGCCTTTTGTTCACGGGCGTATTCTGGCTGGAACTCCAAGGCTCCCATGCCACGTTTGCCAATGAACGAGAGTTTGTCCAAAGGCGTGATGTCGGCATTGGCCAGATGGTTCTGTTGTCGCCACAGGTCGAAGAGCTGATTACCCCAGGCATCAGGCAAAGAGTCTGCAACGAATGCGGGGAGTTTCTGGTAGATCCTGGCATCCTCGCCCCAAACTGGCGTAAGACTCCGTGCTCCATCGATGGGTGCAACCAAGGGAGAAATATTCAGTCCTCGCTTGATCCACTCAGGGTTGTACATGAAATAAGCCAGCCGTCTGCGATTATCCCATGCCAAACGGCCTATCTCTTCTCCCCAAAGGATTACTTTCAATGAACTTGTCATAACAGCCTACTTCTTATTTGTGTGACGTATTCTCTGTGCCTTCTTCTCTTCCCTGCGAACAAGGTAAGGTGACTCAGGCAGCTCTGGCAGCACATCGTCCAAAGCATTCACCTGACCAACCACCCTGAGAAGCAAGATGAAGGTGGACAAAGACAAACTGTTTGCCGTACCATTCTCAAACTTGTGGATGGTGGTCAAACCGATGCCTGACTGCTCTGCCACCTCCTTCTGGGTGAGGTTGCAGCGCATCCTGTATTCCTTGAACCGTGAACCAAGCAATCGAACCAGTTCTGGCGTAGAATATTCATAAAAGTCTGCCATAATTAATATATTTATTATACAATAAACTGATATTTATATATATATTTTGTTATTTATCTTCACTTTTTTGATATTTAACGCTGCAAAATTAAGCAATATTTTCCAATCAAACAAACTTTTTCGGGTAAATATGCGAATCTGGAGTCTACTTTTAACATTCAACATCATAAGACAGGATTTCGGTCAAGAAAAAAAAGGTTTAAGGTTTAGGTTTAACCATGTATATATACATGCCTTCATAACCTCAATCAAACGTACCTGAATCACACGACGAGTTTAGTTTACCCTTATATGTATATAAGCCTCTCTAAACTTAAACCTACCCCCCCCTTGGCACTACCAGGGACGATTTTTTCTTTTGACCGAAAAAAAAGTACAAAGATGATGTCCTTTGAAAAAAAAGTTGTACCTTTGCAGCATACAAAGGCGAAGGTATGAGACCGATGAGAGTCAAAACTGGAAAACGGCTAGTTAAACTTGTTTAAATCTGAAATTTGCGAGTTCAGGCCACTATCTGTAAAAAAAATATGGACAAACAGACAAAAGCCACATCTACCCGTCATTATGAGGCAATCGTAAGTGCCTCAAAAACAAATTTTTAGAAATGGTCTATCCTATTTCTACCTTCGCGTTGTAACTATCTGATTTTCAGGTATTTGCAATTTCTGCATAGGAAAGTAAGCGTGTTTTCTAATACAAACCATAGGCAGTACGTGTAAATAAGAAATATAAGAATACTGGGAGTTCGAACACTGACGCACTCCAGTTTGCTTACGGAAGCACTATGGTGCAAAACCGAGAATACTTCAGTGCGAAGCATCCGCGGCGATGAAAGGAGCATCTCCCAATTCAAAAGGGTTACATCACTACCAATTAAAATGACGCTCGTAGGCATCAAATCCAAGGTGCTGCAAGCCGAGCTCTTTCAATATGTACTGTATCACATTAATGTCCTCGGGCGAACAAAGCCTCTCCCCTCTCCTACGTTCGAAGTATCCCGTACGTCCGAATTTCCCCTGAAGGCGATTCATAAACATCTTATACTGGCGTGGCAGCATCTCCTCTTTCATCGCTGCAAAGCCACGCGCAAACACCTGAGGCTCGTCAGAGCGGTAGAACTCACACTGCTCTGACGGCTGAGTCAGCAGTGGATTAACCACCTTGACAATCTTATCACTCTCTCCGAGCATCTGTCTCGCCTTTTGGCGCAAGCAATGTTCACCCATAGGGCAAGTCCGTCACAATACAGAAAGGATAGCCATCAGGCACTAAGTCGAAAACCGGTTTATTTCTCATATTTCATCATTCTTCTTGTTGTCTATCTTTTCAATCATTTCTGAGGCATACTCTTTCAGAGAGCCTTCCAGATGCCTCTCCCACGTCTGATGCGCATCAGTCACCACCTTTTCCATCTGTTTGGCACCGAAGTAATAGTCCAGCCACCTTAGGATAGCCTCGCGGGGCCAGTTCTCAATACCTACACGACGGGCCATGTGTCCTGCCAGTTTCCCGTAGATATAGATATTAAGCGCGCGGTCAGCCTCATCCTTGCCGACCCTATATTTCTGCATATAGTGATAGATGAATTCACCGAAATAGCGTTTGTTAAGGGAAAGCGTCAGACCGCTCAATCAGTTCGGTAAGTTCCGAATCCTGCTTGAAGCCGAGGGCTGCACGAAGCTTGTTGAAGCGGCCGCTGGTATAGGCCAACGTCACTTCGTCCATATACTCGACGGCACCATCGAAGATGTATTTTATCTTGCCTATGTCCGTCCAGGAAAGTTTCCTTGCCCCACGCAATAAGAGACGTGAGTGCAGGCATCAGTGCCTTGCCTGTGTCTGTCAGGGAATACTCCACTCGTGGCGGCACTTCCGGATAGACCTCGCGATGCACCAGATGGCTCTGCTCCAGATTCTTCAGCGTCTGTGAGAGCATCTTCTGAGAACAGTCCGTCATCAGACGGCGAATCTCGTTGAAACGTAAGATGCCCGTCTCGCTGGCATTGAGCGAATATAGTACGAGCATCGACCACTTGTCGCCGAAACGACTGACAACGTTCCTGATGGGACAGGCTAAATACTCTGCTTTGATATCTGACATAACAATAAAATTTTAGGCAAAGGTAACCAATAGTTACCGAATTACCAAATCACACTTAGTTAATCTAAGTTAAAATCGTTTTCAGCAACCCTCGATAGAATCCCAATTCCTACTTTTTGGTAACTATGGCACCAAAAAGTGCCTTCTTGTACGGATGAATTTTTCGCCGTACCTTTGCAGCGTGATTAGAAACAAATAACAATATTAAACAAATACGATTATGAAACAGATTGAGACAATTGCAACAAGTAAGAACTTCAGCGCAATAAGCGTAGGTAAGATGAACGAGATTATTGAGCACGAGCTGCCGATGGGTGCTGTGACCATTCAGGGTAAGGTATTCGGTGGTCAGGCTGTAGGTGCTACTGGTAGTGAGTTCTCGTTCCAGACACTCGTTCCTGGTCAGGACAGCGGTTTCCTGCATACTCACAAGACCCACGAGGAACTGTACTTTATTCTGAATGGCGAGGGTCAGTATCAGGTCGATGGCAAGATCTTCCCCGTCAGCGAGGGTACCATCATCCGGGTAGCTCCCGATGGTAAGCGTGCGCTGAAGAACACAGGCTCAGAGAACTTGACAATGCTCTGCATCCAGTACAAGGCCAACGCCTTCACTGAGGCCGACAGCCCCATGAACGACGGTAACATCCTTCAGGAACCGCTTAACTGGTAACCGGCTATAATGCAGAAAGTACTTGATTTCCTGCGCGACCACAATGAGATTGCCTTCGCCACGTGCGAAGGCAATCTGCCTAAAATACGCATCTTCCAGATTATGAAGCAGGAGGGCAACGTACTCTATTTTGCCACCTCTGAGAAAAAAGCCGTCTGGCGAGAGCTTCGTCAGAATCCGAACGTGGAGATGCTGGCATACGCTAATCAAATATCTGTACGCTGTTCGGGCGTGGATCATACTGGTTGGAAATCCGGGGCATCCTGCTGATAACGGAATCCGTGAAGCCTGCTGTTCGTTTCGATAATGGTCTCATATAATGTCTATAGGAATTGGGGCCTGTTATTCGTCATCTTCCTCCTCCATCTTGCAGATTTGACGCGTCTCTTTACGGGCTTCCTTCCAACGGGGGAAGAACTTATCCATCAGCGCGTGGAAACGGGCATTGTGGCTGGGTTCCAGCAGATGACACAGCTCATGAACCACCACATGCTCGACACACCATTCCGGCAACAGCAGCAGATAGGCAGAGAAGCAGATGGACTTAGCCATGACATTGCAAGCACCCCAACGGGAGATCATCGCCTTATAATAAACGACTGAGGGTTTCACGCCCATCTCCTTGGAGTGTCGTTCCACCATAGGCTCTATCAGAGCTTTCAATAGACGTAAGGCATCGTCAGCCTGTTCTCTTGTCCGTAATGGCAGTTGATTATAGAAGGCCGCACGCTGTTTTTGGTACTCGTAAGTTTTCTTTCGTGCCTCCGCTATCCAATCTCGGTGCTCCTCAATAAACCGCTCTACCTCTTTCTTGGGCATGCCAATAGGTGCCGACACATGCACATCGCCATTCTTCACGATACGCATCGACAGCCTCCTGGTTCTCCTGTATGTTACCTGTATAGCCATATCAATCAAGAAAATATTCATTCACCCCATGTTTTCGATTGCATAAGGGCGACGTATACCATTGTCACGGGCAAACTGGATGGCATCCTCACGGGTATATCCTACTTTTCTGATAGTTTAACTTAACATTCGAATTGTAACACTACATTCTTGCATGTTTACGGCTGCAAAAATACGCAAATTTTTCCAATCTAACAAATTTTCGGGTAAATACACGACTACCATGAAGGCTATCGCCATCAAGGACGGTGAATCCAGCGAGGCAACAACAATCCTGTTACCCTTTATAAAAAGACTTCAACTGAAGAAAAAAAAAGTTCAAGGGGAATAATCCGCAGACTAAATATTAAGAAAGATGGGCATCCAAATCGGATGTCTGTTTTTTATATCCATGCCAAACTGTTGGAAAAAAAAAAATCCGTTAGCATCGCGCGCGTTTCATATTTATTTTGTATCTTTGCAGCCGATTACACAAAAATTACAATAATAATACACTTTATGGTAAAGATTTCAAAAGAAGCAGCTCTCGAATATCATGAGAGCGGTAGACCTGGTAAGATTGAGGTGAAGCCAACCAAGGCCTACAGAACCCAGACAGACCTCTCGTTAGCTTACTCCCCTGGTGTGGCATTCCCATGTCTTGAGATTCAGGAAGATCCAAACAATGCCTATAAGTATACCGACAAGGGTAACCTCGTGGCAGTAATCTCCAACGGTACAGCAGTGCTCGGACTGGGCGACATCGGTGCGATGAGCGGTAAGCCGGTGATGGAGGGTAAGGGGCTGCTCTTTAAGATATACGGCGGCATCGATGTGTTTGACATCGAGGTGGCTGAGAAAGACCCGGAAAAATTCTGTGAGGCTGTGGAGCGCATCGCCCCCACCTTCGGAGGTATCAACCTCGAGGATATCAAGGCCCCTGAGTGCTTTTATATCGAGGAGCGTCTGAAGAAGACCCTCGACATCCCCGTGATGCACGACGACCAGCACGGCACCGCCATTATCTCTGCAGCAGGACTGAAAAATGCTATGGAGGTGATTGGCAAGGACATCAAGAAGGTGAAGATAGTGGTCAACGGTGCCGGAGCAGCTGCCATCAGTTGTACGAAGCTCTATATGGCCATCGGTGCCCAGAAGGAGAACATCGTGATGCTCGACTCTAAGGGTGTCATCTCTATTGAGCGTCAGGATCTCAACGAACAGAAGAAATTCTTTGCCACATCACGCACCGATATCCACACCCTCGCAGAGGCTGTGAAGGATGCCGACGTGTTCGTCGGACTATCGAAGGGTAACGTGCTCTCACAGGATATGGTGAAGTCGATGGCAAAAGACCCAGTGATCTTCGCTCTGGCCAATCCTGTGCCTGAGATCTCTTACGAAGAAGCTATGGAAGCCCGTCCAGACGTGCTGATGTCTACAGGCCGTACAGACTATCCCAACCAGATCAACAATGTCATCGGATTCCCATACATCTTCCGCGGTGCCCTAGACGTACACGCTACTGCCATCAACGAGGAGATGAAACTCGCTGCCGTTCACGCCATCGCAGACCTCGCAAAGAAGCCCGTGCCCGACGTGGTGAACGATGTATACAAGGTAAACAACCTCACCTTCGGACGTAACTACTTCATTCCGAAGCCCGTTGACCCACGACTCATCACAGAGGTGAGCTCAGCTGTGGCCAAGGCTGCCATTGAGAGCGGTGTTGCAAGAAAGACCATCGAAGACTGGGACGAATATAAGAACTCACTCAGCGTGCTGCTGGGTCAGGAGACAAAGCTCACACAGAAGCTCTACGCCACCGCTGCCGCTCATCCACAGAGAGTGGTGTTCGCAGAGGCCGTTCACCCAACAATGCTCAAGGCTGCCGTTCAGGCAAAGGCAGAGGGTATCTGTCAGCCTATCCTTTTGGGCAACGACGAGGTGATTGCCAAGCTCGCTAAGAAACTCGACCTCAACCTCGACGGTATCGATATCGTTAACCTGCGTCATCCGTCGGAGATGGAGCGTCGTGAGCGCTATGCACGCATCCTCACGGAGAAGCGCAAAAGAGAGGGATATACATTCCAGGAGGCCAACGATAAGATGTTTGAGCGTAACTACTTCGGAATGATGATGGTTGAGACTGGCGAGGCCGATGCCTTCATCACTGGTCTGTATACCAAGTACTCCAACACCATCAAGGTTGTTAACGAGGTGATCGGTATCCGTCCGGAATACAAGCACTTCGGAGCGATGCACATCATCAACTCTCCTAAGGGTACATACTATATCGCCGACACCCTCGTGAACGAGAATCCCGACCGTGAGATATTGCTCGACATCGCCAAGCTGGCAGCAACGGCAGTAAGATTCTTCAACGAGAAACCCGTCATCGCTCTGGTATCTCACTCTAACTTCGGAAGTAACACCAGCGATGGTGCACTGAAGGTGAAGGATACTGTGGCAAAGATGCAGGAGCTCTATCCTGACCTGCCTATCGACGGAGAGATGCAGCTGGGATTCGCCCTCGACGACGAACTGCGCGACGATGAGTATCCATTCACGCGTCTGAAGGGTAAGAAGGTCAACACCCTCGTATTCCCTAACCTCACCTCTGCACGCTCATCGTATAAGATGCTGCAGATGCTGGGGTCCGACGCTGAGATCATCGGCCCGATACAGATGGGACTGAACAAGCCTATCCATTTCGTTGACTTCGGAGCATCAGTGCGAGACGTGCTTAACATCGTGGCCGTGGCTACTATCGATGCCTATGTGGATAAGATCAAGAAGAAACTGAGCGGAAAATAAATAAGGGCTACACCTTATTTATATATATAGAAATAAAAAATATGGGGAGCCAGGGGCATGAGGATGCTGCCTGGCTCTTTTTTTTGTGGCAGGTTGTGTTCGGACACGTGTAAACGCACACTTTCTGACCTTTTGAGTTGATATATGTCAATTAAGTAACAAAACGTAAGCGTTTGCGCTAATTTTTTATCAAAATGTTTGGAGATTACAAGTTTTCGGTGTAATTTTGCAAGCAGAAATTAAGAATAAAAAAATTAAATTAAGTATAACAACAAAAAAAGAAAAGATTATGAATGCAGCACAAGTTGTAGAGCAGTTGAAGCAGCGCTTCCCAAATGAGCCAGAGTACATTCAGGCAGTTAGTCAGGTTCTTCCAACAATCGAGGAGGAGTATAACAAGCACCCCGAGTTCGAGAAAGCAAACCTCATCGAGCGTCTGTGTATCCCCGACAGAGTTTGTGAGTTCCGTATCACATGGGTTGACGATAAGGGTAACGTTCAGACAAACATGGGGTACCGTATCCAGCACAACAACGCTATTGGCCCTTACAAAGGAGGTCTGCGCTATCACAAGAGTGTAAACCTGGGTATCTTGAAGTTCCTCGCTTTCGAGCAGACTTTCAAAAACTCACTGACCACACTTCCTATGGGTGGTGCAAAGGGAGGTTCAGACTTCTCACCACGTGGCAAGAGCGATGCTGAGGTAATGCGTTTCTGCCAGGCATTCATGAATGAGCTCTATCGCGTTATCGGTCCTGATGAGGACGTTCCCGCTGGTGACATCGGTGTAGGTGGTCGTGAGGTTGGTTACCTCTTCGGACAGTACAAGAAGCTCACTCACCAGTTCCAAGGTGTGCTCACAGGTAAGGGTATCCCCTTCGGTGGTTCACTCATCCGTCCTGAGGCTACCGGTTACGGTACAGTATACTTCCTGACATCTATGCTCGCAACACGCGGCATCGACATCAAGGGTAAGAAGGTGCTGATCTCTGGTGCTGGTAACGTTGCACAGTATGCTGCAGAGAAGTGTCTGCAGCTCGGTGCTACACCAATGACAATGTCTGACTCTGACGGCTATATTTTCGATCCAGATGGTATCGATCGCGCTAAGCTCGACTATATTATGGAGCTGAAGAACGTGGAGCGTGGACGTATCAAGGAGTATGTTGAGGAGTACCCAACAGCTAAGTACTACGAGGGCAAGCGTCCTTGGTTTGAGAAGGCTGATATCGCACTGCCTTGCGCTACTCAGAACGAGATTAACGCTGAGGAGGCTCAGGCACTCGTTGACAACGGTGTTATCGCAGTAGCCGAAGGTGCAAACATGCCTACCCTGCCCGATGCTATCAAGATCTTCCAGAACGCTAAGATCCTCTACTCTCCTGGTAAGGCTTCCAACGCTGGCGGTGTATCAGTATCAGGTCTTGAGATGTCACAGAACTCTGAGCGTCTGTCTTGGACCGCTGAGGAAGTAGACAACTACCTGAAGCGTATCATGAACGATATTCACGAGAACTGCGTGAAGTACGGTACAGAAGCAGACGGCTACATCAACTATGTGAAGGGTGCTAACGTAGCAGGCTTCATGAAGGTAGCAAAGGCCATGATGGCTCAGGGCATTGTATAAGAGAATTATTGACCAACACAAAGTTCTATATAATGTAGATTTCAAAAACAGTATTGTTTCTTTGGGAGGGCAAGTTCGTGAGAATTTGTCCTCTTTTAGTTTCTTTAACCTCTCGTTTGGTTAATCTTTCTTAAATCACGTTCGTCATTTATCACTTATCATTTATCATTTATCAATTATTTTGTACCTTTGCAGCCGCTTTATCCCCCATATGAGGGAAATAGGGGCCGGAACAGGCGCCAGCTCCTATCTATTATTAACCCTTTAGAGATGGTCTGCTGACGTCTGTGCAGACCCCGCCCTGACAAACAAACGAGGGGCAAAAATTTATTTATGTCAGATTTAACAAAGAACGTTAAGCCACTCGACAATTTCAATTGGGAAGAGTTCGAGAATGGAGCAAGTGCCAACATCAGCAAGGAAGAACTTGATAAGGCTTACGACGAAACCCTGAACAAGGTAGCCGACCATCAGGTAGTTGACGGTAAGGTCATCTCAGTTGACAAGAAGGAAGTTGTTGTCAACATCGGTTACAAGAGCGACGGTATCATCCCCGCTTCAGAATTCCGCTATAATCCTGATCTGAAGATCGGTGACGTAGTAGAAGTTTACGTAGAGAGCGCAGAGGACAAGAAGGGTCAGCTGATTCTCTCACACAAGAAGGCTCGCATGAGCAAATCTTGGGATCGTGTCAATGCTGCTCTTGAGGCAGAGGAGATCGTACAGGGTTACATCAAGTGCCGCACTAAGGGTGGTATGATTGTTGACGTGTTCGGTATCGAGGCATTCCTTCCTGGAAGCCAGATTGACGTTCACCCAATACGTGACTACGACCAGTTCGTAGGTAAGACAATGGAATTCAAGATTGTGAAGATCAACCAGGAGTTCCGTAACGTAGTTGTTTCTCACAAGGCTCTCATCGAGCAGGAGCTCGAGCAGCAGAAGAAGGAGATCATCGGTAAGCTCGAGAAGGGTCAGATCCTCGAGGGTACTGTTAAGAACATCACTTCTTACGGTGTATTCATTGACCTCGGTGGTGTTGACGGACTTATCCACATCACAGACCTCTCATGGGGCCGAGTAGACGATCCTCACAAGGTAGTAGAGCTCGACCAGAAGATCAATGTCGTTATCCTCGACTTCGACGACGAGAAGAAGCGCATCGCTCTTGGTCTGAAGCAGCTCACTCCTCACCCATGGGATGCTCTCGATGCTAACCTAAAGGTTGGTGACCACGTAACTGGTAAGGTTGTCGTTATCGCTGACTATGGTGCATTCGTTGAGGTACAGCCAGGCGTTGAAGGTCTCATCCACGTTTCTGAGATGTCTTGGAGCCAACACCTGCGTTCTGCTCAGGAATTCCTGACCGTTGGACAGGATGTAGAGGCAGTAATCCTGACTCTCGATCGCGATGAGCGTAAGATGTCACTCGGTATCAAGCAGCTCCGCGAGGATCCATGGGAGAACATCGAGGCTAAGTATCCTGTTGGCAGCAAGCACACTGCAAAGGTTCGCAACTTCACCAACTTCGGTGTATTTGTAGAGCTCGAGGAGGGTGTAGATGGTCTGATTCACATAAGCGACCTCTCTTGGACAAAGAAGGTAAAACATCCTTCAGAGTTCACAAAGGTTGGCGACGCTATCGAGGTAATTGTTCTCGACATCGACAAGGAAAACCGTCGTCTCTCACTCGGTCACAAGCAGCTCGAGGATAATCCTTGGGATGTATTCGAGGATAAGTACACTGTTGGTTCCGTTCACGAGGGTAAGATCACAGAGTTGCTCGAGAAGGGCGCCGTTGTTGCTCTCGACGAGAACGTTGAAGGCTTCGCTACTCCAAAGCACCTGCAGAAGGAAGACGGTTCACAGGCTCAGGCTGGTGAAACTCTCCCATTCAAGGTTATCGAGTTCAACAAGGATTCTAAGCGCATCATCCTCTCTCACAGCCGTACCTTCGAGGATCCCGCTCGTGAGGAGAAGAAGGCAGCTGCCAAGAAGGCACCACGCGCTAAGAAGGACGAGACTCCAAAGATTGAGAACGTTGCAGCAAGCACCACACTCGGTGATCTCGATGTACTCGCTCAGTTGAAGGCTCAGATGGAGAAAGGAAAATAATCATTCCCTACTCCACTAAATAAATAGGGCTCCGACGAAAATCGGGGCCCTAATTATATCTAAGGGAAGTTAACCTATTCTTTTCCTGGCACCAAAAAATCTGTTTCAGTCTGCTTAATCAACTCCCTGGCATATCTCTCAGGATAACCTGGACGTTGAACACGGGCACCACCACCAAACTGGTTACGCTTGAAAGTGCCATCCTCGTTTTCTGGGCGTACAACCATATCATTGTACTTAACGATAAGATGATAAGCCAATTTCTGCCAACGCGCAATCATCTCGTCACCCTTCTTACAGCTATAGTCTGTGAGCATGGCGATACGCTCCTCAGAAGTAGCCAGAGCAAGGGCCTTTGCCTCTATCTCAGGCTGCAGACGATCGTAAGAAACATCGAGAGAATCGCGCACTGCCTTCAGCGAAGGGAACATCATTGAGTAACGGGGATAAACCATGTTGCTGACCCAGTTACATACCCAGAAGGCATTGTCCATTGAGAAGGTGATATCATCGGCACCTTCACCAGAGAAACACTTAGGCACACGGGTGATGGCACTGTACATAGGAGTATAAGCCACCATGTTACCATCGTCATTGCCAAACCAGAAACAAGCACCCACCTCACGAGGCAAAGAAGCACGCATCTGAGAGATAAACGACCACGCTGTCTGGAAGGTAGAGACAGGACGCTCGTTGAAATACTCCTTACCATCGAGTTTGAATGACAACGGAGACACACGATAAGGCATCTCGAAGAGTCCACCACCTATGTCGGAGTCGAGAGCGAAAGGAGTACCCTCGTAGTGGTCGCGCATAGCATCACGAAGATCCTGAAGGGTAACGGCCTTGTTGGGGATAATCCAGAGAGGCATGGGTTCTGAATCCTTCTCAAAACCCTGAGCATAAGGTACATACTTTGAGAAATCGTCACTGAAACGATTGAAGAAGCTCCATACACGGGCCTCACAGTAACGACGTCCGGAGAAGTCGGGTTCTGCGTATGCGGCATTGTAACTGAAGTCGGCATCCTCACCATCATACCAGCCCATATTTCGCGCGTACCTTATTATATTCTCTGAGCACAGCATCAGATTGGGCACAGGCTTCTTGCCATTGACAGGGTATTTCTTCATCAAGTCCTTCATCTTGACACGAACATAACGGCCATCTAGGAACTTGGTGATACGACTCTGGTTAGCGTGAGCAGCAATAGCATTGTCTGGGATACGTACAGCCACCCATACTGTACGCTCAGGAGACTTTGTGCGATCAGGACCGCAACCCATCATCTCCAGCATCCAAGCCTCATCCTTGTCAGCTACAGAGAAGGTCTCACCCTCAGAGTAATAGCCATACTGTTCTACGAGAGAAGTCATGATCTGCAGGGCCTCGCGGGCTGTCTTTGCTCGCTGAAGGGTAATATAGATAAGTGAGCCGTAGTCGATGATACCTGTAGAGTCAGCCATCTCATGACGTCCTCCGAAGGTGGTCTCGCCAATGGTTACCTGCCACTCATTACTGTTACCAATGACATTATATGTCTCAGGAGCCTCTGCTATCTCACCAAGATATTTGTTGGTGTCCCACTCGTAGACCTTACGCATCTCACCTAACTGATGCTTTGCTGCAGGATAGTGATACAGGGGCATGAAAGCTCCATACGAGTCGGCATTATATGTCACGAACACAGAACCATCGGCACTTGCTTTCTTTCCGACGATAAAGTTCGTGCAAGCCATTGACCATTGAATATTGACCATTGAAATCAAACCAACAATGGCCATCATTATCAAAATTCGCCTCATATATTTTTATTTAGATTTTTTATATTTTTAATCACTCACAAGCTTTAAATGACATATCCAGTCCCTTTACAGAGTGTGTCAAGGCGCCAACGCTGATAAAGTCTACCCCCTGCTCTGCATAGTCTCGGATAGTGTCGAAGGTGATACCACCGCTCGACTCCGTCTCAAAACGACCACCAATGATGTCTACAGCCTTCTTGGTGTCGGAAACACTGAAGTTGTCGAGCATGATACGGTCCACACCACCATGATCGAGCACCTGCTGGAGCTCATCGAAGTTACGTACCTCAATCTCTATCTTCAAGTCTAACCCCTTCTCCTTGAGATAAGCATGACAACGATCAATGGCATTGACGATTCCTCCTGCGAAGTCAACATGGTTATCCTTCAACAGTATCATATCGAAGAGTCCGATACGATGATTGCATCCTCCACCAATCTTCACTGCCTGTTTCTCGAGCATACGCATACCTGGGGTGGTCTTGCGGGTGTCGAGGACACGGGTCTTAGTACCTTTCAGATGCTGAACATAACGATCAGTCATCGTGGCGATACCACTCATGCGCTGCATAATGTTAAGCATCAGACGCTCTGTCTGCAACAGCGAACGGATCTTTCCTGTAACCACCATTGCGACGTCACCCTTCTTTACACGACTACCATCGCCCATGAGCACCTCTACCTGCATCGTAGGGTCGAAACGACGGAACACCTCCTTGGCAATCTCTATACCTGCAAGGATTCCATCCTCCTTGATGAGAAGATGACTCTTGCCCATAGCATTCTCAGGGATACAACACAACGTGGTGTGATCGCCATCGCCTATATCTTCGGCAAATGACAGATCGATGAGTCTGTCAACTAATTCTTCTACGCTTAGCATAATATCTTCTTTTTTAGAAATAAAGTGAAAATCCCACCTTCAGTCCCAGGCCACTATAGTCACTGCTCTTTGTGCTCAGCTCATAATAGAGCTCTGGCTCAACAGTAAGATGACGAGTAAGGAAGAAGGCATAACCCACGTTTGCCTCTGGAAGGAAATCATCGATACCGCCTGAGTGAACAAACTTACCACCAGCTCCAACATAGATTCCATTCTGTTCGATATAATAGCGAAGACCTGCACCAAGACCGAATACAGAATGGCTATAGGTAGAGTTGTTATAAACAAGCTTACCTGTAATCATCCAGTTATCAACAAACAGATAACCACCCTTTGCCTCAAGACCAACTCTCCATTTCTCACCTTTGTGGTAACTAAGGTCGAAGCCTGCTGCAGAGGCTCCTACCATCCACTTACCTGCATGAAAAGGTGTTTCTGACACTGCACGATTCTGCGCACTTACACTCACTGCCATCATAAGGCCGATAGCTGCCATAATCAATTTCTTCATTAGTCTAAAAAAATGTTTTTTAAATAATTCTTTGTGCAAAAATACAAATAATTCTCAATTCTACACTCTCAATTCTCAATTATTTTGTATCTTTGCAGAAAATTTATCAAAAAGACAAGATTTTGAAAACGATATTAAGCATTTTTCTATTATTATCACTAGTGCTGGACCTACATGCACATTCACCAAAGCATGAAGTGAGAGCTGTATGGCTCACCACCATCGGAGGAATAGACTGGCCTCATTCCTATTCGCAGGCACAACAGAAACAGGAGCTCATACGTACACTCGACCAGTTGCAGCAGGCTAACATCAATACTGTACTAATACAGACGAGAGTGCGCGCCACAACCATCTTCCCTTCAGACATGGAACCATGGGACGGATGTCTCTCAGGGAAACCCGGCACTTCGCCCGGATATGATGCCCTGCAGATGTGTATCGACGAGTGTCACAAAAGGGGTATGGAGTGTCATGCATGGATAGTTACCATCCCCGTGGGGAAATGGAACACCTACGGATGTAAGCAACTACGCCAGAAGATGCCTAATGTGATTATGAAGGTTGGCGAGGAAGGATATATGAACCCTGAGAAGAAAGAGACAGGCGACTATCTGGCGAAGTTCTGCCGTGAGGTTACTCGCAGATATGATATCGATGGTATCCATCTCGACTATATCAGATATCCCGAAACCTGGAAGATTAAGGTTACACGTCAACAGGGACGACAGTATATCACAGATATCGTCCGTAAGATAAATATTGCAGTAAAGTCAGAAAAGCCCTGGGTAAAGATGTCATGTTCGCCTATAGGGAAATACGATGACCTAGCACGTTTCAGGAGTAATGGATGGAATGCAAACACTACCGTATGTCAGGATGCACAGGCCTGGCTTCGTGACGGACTTATGGATGCACTCTTCCCAATGATGTATTTCCAGGGTAACAATTTCTATCCCTTTGCAGTAAACTGGAAGGAATATTCATATGGAAGAATCATCGCTCCCGGACTAGCTGTATATATGCTACACCAAAGAGAGAAAGACTGGCCTCTAGATATCATCACCCGTGAGATGAGTGTATGTCGCGAGATGAATCTCGGGCACACCTTTTTCCGCAGTAAGTTCTTGACAGACAACACTAAGGGCATATATTCATTCACAAAAGAGTTTAATGCCACTCCTGCCCTCGTTCCACCTATGACATGGATGAGCAAACGTCCTCCACTTCAGCCTCGCTCCTTTCAGGTAAAGAGGGGCATGACAACAGATCGTCTGTCATGGAGTGGTATCAACAATAACAGCAAGGACGAATATATATCATATAATGTATATGCATCTGAGGATTATCCTGTAGATGACCAAAATCCGGAAAATCTTATCGCCATACGACTTAGGGGAAGTTCTATAGTCGTGCCTCATGGAGGAAGGAATCTTCACTATGCTGTGACTGCTATCGACAGATATGGTAATGAGAGTGTTCCTACGGAGAACAAATCCCTAAAATCTCACAGACAGATCGATTTCAGGCAGTTAATAATGGGAAAGCCGCAAAAAAATACAAAAAGACAAACTTTTGAGAAGAATATACAATTATTATCCGCAAATAATATGTAACTTTGCCGGAAATTTCAAACACTAATTTATTGAGACGATATGGAAAGAACTTGGAGATGGTTTGGCAAGAAAGACAAAATCACTCTTGCCCAGTTAAGACAAATCGGTGTGGAGGGTATCGTAACAGCCCTTCATGATGTGCCCTTAGGAGAAGTATGGACACGTGAAAAGATACATGACCTGCGCGAGTATATCGAGAGCTACGGTATGCGTTGGAGCGTAGTAGAGAGTCTGCCTGTAGTTGAGACAATCAAATATGGAGGTCCTGACAGAGATCATCAGATAGAGGTCTATAAGGAGAGTCTGCGTAATCTTGCGGCTGAGGGCATCCATTGCATCTGCTATAACTTCATGCCAGTATTGGACTGGGCCCGCACAGACCTTCTTCATAAAAATCCAAATGGTTCTACGAACCTGTATTTCAATTATGCTGAGTTTGCGTATTTCGACATCTATATCCTGAAGCGCGAGGGCGCTCGTGAGGAATGGGAGAAATTCCAGTTCCCAAAGGGATGGGGCGAAGGACGTAGCGTCATCGCTGAGTGCGACGAGCTGGCCAAGACAATGACCCTAGAGAAGGACCACAAGCTGGTGGAGAACATCGTTATCAAGACACAGGGATTCGTAAGCGGAAACTTCAGCGAGAACGATGAGGCTCCTGTTCAGAAGTTCCGTGAGTTCCTCGATCTCTATAAGGGTATCGACAAGGCTCAGCTGAGAGCCAACATGAAATACTTCCTCGAGGCCATCATGCCTACCTGTGAGGAATACGGCATGAATATGTGTGTTCATCCAGATGATCCACCTATCGAGGTATTGGGTCTGCCACGTATCGTTCGTACTGAGGAGGATATCCAGTGGTTCCTCAATGCTGTGCCCAACAAACATAATGGTCTTACCTTCTGTGCAGGAAGTCTCTCTGCAGGGGCATATAATAATGTGGTGGAGATGGCAAAGAAGTTTGCTTCCCGCACTCACTTCGTTCACCTGCGCTCTTGCCATATCTTCCCAAATGGCGACTTCACGGAGGCATCACATCTTGGAGGACGTGCTGACCTTATCGAACTCTGCCGTATCTTCGAGAAGGAGAATCCCAGTCTCCCAATGCGCGTAGATCATGGTATGACTTTCACCGACGAGCCTGGTGGTGTGATGGACGAGAGTAATCATGGACATAACTCTGGCTATACGCTCCTAGGACGTATGTTTGCCCTCGGACAGGTACAGGGTATCCTCGCTACTGTCGATCGTGAGTTAGGAATAGAATACAAACAACCCGGATTCTTTGATTAATATGAAACTGAATGATATTTTGAGCGGAAATTTCAATGCCGCAGAATGGGAAGCCAAAGGCTATGAGCTCCCCAAGTTTGACATCAAAGCAGTACGTGAAAAGACGGCTAAGGAGCCTACATGGGTACATTTCGGTGGAGGAAACATCTTCCGTGCCTTCCCTGCAGCCATCCTCAACGATGCCCTGAACACTGGTAAATATGATCGTGGTGTCATCGTAGCAGAGACATTCGACTTCGAGGTTGTGGATAAGGCTTACACTCCTTATAACAATCTCTCGCTGTGCGTAAACCTCTGCTCTGACGGCAGTATAGAGAAGAAGGTGATAGCTTCTGTTACTGAGTCGCTGAAGGCTGATACTAAGTTCCCTGACTGGAACCGACTGGTGGAGATTTTCAAGAACCCATCGCTACAGATGATTTCTTTCACCATTACTGAGAAGGGTTATACCTATAACGAGGATGACCTCGCTCGTGGCATGAGTCCTCTCTTTGCAATGGGTAAGGTTTGTGCTCTGCTCTTCGAACGTTTCAATGCAGGACAGCTGCCCCTGACTGTTCAGAGTATGGACAACTGCTCTCATAACGGCGATAAGGTAAAAGCTGGTGTCTTCGCCTATGCAGAGCGTTGGGTGAAGGACGGACTGGTACCTGAGGCGTTCCTCGCTTATCTGAAGGATGAGAAGAAGATTACCTTCCCTTGGTCGATGATCGACAAGATCACCCCTCGTCCTCATGAAAAGGTAAAGGAGTTGCTCGCTGCCGATGGCTTCGAGGATAATGACTATATCGAGACAGAGAAACATACGTTCACCGCTCCTTTCGTGAATGCCGAGGAGGTGCAGTATCTCGTCATCGAGGACAACTATACCAATGGTCGTCCCCCACTCGATCTCGGAGGCGCTCTCTATACCACTCGTGAGACAGTGGATAAGGTAGAGACGATGAAGGTTACCACCTGTCTGAACCCTCTGCATACAGCAATGTCTATCTATGGCTGCATGCTGGGATATACACTGATCTCTGCAGAGATGGCAGATGACGACCTGCGTGCATTCATCCAAAAGATAGGTTATATGGAGGCGATGCCTGTGGTGGTTGATCCTGGTGTACTGAATCCATACGAGTTTATTGGTGCAGTCATCAATCGTCGTCTGCCTAATCCTTTCATGCCTGATGCTCCTCAGCGTATCGCTATGGATACATCTCAGAAACTGCCTATCCGTTTTGGTGAGACACTGAAGAAATATATCGCTCGTGGTCTCGACAAATCGAACCTCGTGTTGATTCCCCTTACACTCGCAGGATATGCCCGTTATCTGAAGGGTATCAAGGATGATGGGACAGCATTCGAGCCATCTCCAGACCCAATGCTCGCAGAACTGCAGGCTATTGTAGCATCTCTTGAGATTGGAAAAGCAGAGCAGGACTGGAGTCCACTGAAGAAACTTTTCTCACGTGCTGATGTCTTTGGTCTCGACCTTTATGAGGCTGGTCTCGGAGAACAGATCGAGGGCTATGTAAAGGAACTCTACGCAGGTGTTGGAGCCGTCCGTAAAACGCTCCACAAGTACGTATCTGCAAGATAACATTATTACCCAGCCCAAAACGGAGGGTATCGTTTATGACTTCCACGAAAATCTTTCGCAAAGGTTTTCGTGGTTTTTTAACGTTATATGACACTTTAGATTTGGAAGATTCATTTTTTTTCCCTATCTTTGCACTCGCAAGTTTACGAAACTCAAATATGAACAAATAAAACAATATTTAAAGATGAAACCACTAAACAAACAGTTCGCTCCTAAGAGCGTTATGCCTGAAAAAGTTATTCAGTTCGGTGAAGGTAATTTCCTCCGCGCATTCGTAGATTGGATTATATGGAATATGGACCAGAAGACAGACTTCAATGGTTCTGTAGTCGTTGTACAGCCTATCGAAAAGGGTATGGTTGACTGGCTCAATGCTCAGGACTGCCTCTATCACGTAAACCTTCAGGGGCGTGAGAACGGTAAGCCTGTTAACACCCTCGAGCGTATCGATGTTATCAGCCGTGCACTGAACCCATATACTCAGAATGCCGCCTTCATGGCTCTCGCTGATCAGCCAGAGATCCGTTTCGTAATCTCTAACACCACAGAGGCTGGTATCGCCTTCGATCCTGCTTGTAAGCTCGAGGATGCTCCTGCAAGCTCTTATCCTGGCAAACTGGTACAGTTGCTGTATCGCCGTTATCAGACATTCAACGGTGATCCTACCAAGGGCCTCATAATATTCCCTTGTGAGCTGATCTTCCTCAATGGTCACGTTCTGAAGGATTGTATATATAAGTATATCGAACTGTGGAACCTTGGTGCCGGCTTCAAGAAGTGGTTTGAGGAGGCTTGTGGTGTTTACGCTACTCTCGTAGACCGTATTGTTCCTGGCTTCCCCCGCAAGGAGATTGCTGAGATTCAGGAGAAGATTTCGTACCGCGACAACCTCGTTGTACAGGCAGAGACATTCCACCTCTGGGTTATCGAGGCTCCAAAGGAGGTAGCCAACGAGTTCCCTGCAGACAAGGCTGGACTGCACGTGCTGTTCGTTCCATCAGAAGAGCCATACCACAAGCGTAAGGTGACCCTGCTGAATGGTCCTCACACCGTTCTCTCTCCTGTGGCTTTCCTCAGTGGCGTGAATATCGTTCGTGATGCCTGCAACCATGAGGTGATCTCCAAGTATATCCACAAGGTACAGTTTGACGAGCTGATGCAGACTCTCGATCTCCCAATGGACGAGCTGGAGAAGTTTGCAGGCGATGTACTGGAACGTTTTGACAACCCATACGTTGACCATCAGGTTACATCTATCATGCTGAACTCTTTCCCGAAGTTCCAGGCTCGTGATCTCCCAGGAGTGAAGACATACCTCGAGCGTAAGGGTGAGCTGCCAAAGGGTCTGGTATTCGGACTGGCTGCTATCATCACTTACTACAAGGGTGGCAAGCGTGAGGACGGTGTAGAGATTGTACCTAACGATGACCAGAAGATAATGGATCTGCTGAAGGAACTCTGGGCTACTGGTGACACTCAGAAAGTGGCTGATGGTGTTCTCGGCGCTGAGTTCATCTGGCAGGAAGATCTGAACAAGATTGCTGGTCTCAATGCCCTTGTAAAACAGTTCCTCGATGCTATCCAGCAGAAGGGTATGCTCGAAGCAGTAAAGACTATTCTATAAGATTTGAGTGAATCAATAGAGATAAAGGGGGCAAGGGTCAATAACCTCAAGAATATTGACGTAAAGATACCCCGTAACGAATTCGTAGTGATTGCCGGAGTCAGTGGCTCCGGTAAATCATCTTTGGCCTTCGACACATTATATGCTGAAGGCCAGAGACGTTATGTGGAAAGTCTCTCTTCATACGCCCGACAGTTTCTGGGACGTATGAACAAACCTGAGTGTGACTTCATCAGAGGCATCCCTCCTGCAATAGCAATAGAACAGAAGGTCATCTCACGCAACCCAAGGAGTACCGTTGGCACAACAACAGAAATATACGAATACCTACGTCTCCTCTTTGCCCGTATAGGACGTACTTACTCTCCTGTAAGTGGATGTGAGGTAAAGAAACATACCACTGAGGATGTGGTACAGAAGATGCTGGAGTTTTCTAAAGGTACCCGTTTTGTGGTCTTGGCCCCAGTTAGTATACCAGAAGACCGCACACTCGAACAACAACTCAAGGCATATATCCTGGAGGGCTACTCCCGCATTTACGTCGACAGCGACTTCCAGCGCATCGATGACTATCTGGAATCTTCTGGTATTTCCGGTATATCCAGCCAAGTTGATCAGGACAATGCCTATAGTATATATCTCGTAATAGACCGCCTCTCCACAGATGACTCCAAAGATTCTATCGCACGTCTCATTGACTCCTGCGAGACAGCCTTCTATGAGGGGCATGGAGAACTTCGTCTGATGTTCGAACCATCAAACATCTGCTATGATTTCTCTACTCGTTTCGAGGCTGACGGAATCTCTTTCGAAGAACCTTCAGACCAGATGTTTTCTTTCAACTCTCCAGCAGGGGCTTGTCCTGAGTGTCAGGGGTTTGGTAATGTAATTGGCATCGACGAAAGACTGGTAATCCCCAACACCACACTTTCTGTTTATGATGGCTGTGTCGTCTGCTGGCATGGTGATAAGATGAAAGAATGGCAGGAGTGGTTCTGTCGGCATGCTGCAAAGGATAATTTTCCTATCTTCGAGCCTTACATGAACCTCACACGCCAACAGAAAGACTGGCTCTGGCATGGTCTCCCCTCTGACAAAAAAGCAAAGGAGAAACCTTGCATCGACTCTTTCTTCGAGATGGTGAAGGAAAATCAATACAAGATCCAGTATCGTGTGATGATGGCTCGCTATCGTGGAAAGACCACATGTCCGAAGTGTCATGGTACCCGTCTTAAACCTGAAGCTGAATATGTGAAGATAGGTGGACGAAGCATAACCGACTTGGTTCAGATGCCTGTAGTACGACTGCAGGAGTGGTTCCGCAATCTTGAACTCACGCCTCAGGAAAAGGAAATAGGAAAGCGTCTTCTCACAGAGATAAGCTCGCGTCTGCAGTTCCTTATGGATGTGGGACTTGGCTATCTTATGTTAAACCGTCTCTCCAACACCCTCTCTGGTGGTGAGAGCCAACGAATTAACCTAACAACAAGTCTAGGAAGCAGTCTCGTAGGCTCTCTCTACATCCTTGATGAGCCAAGCATTGGTCTCCACTCCAGAGATACAGAGCGGCTTATCCATGTGCTCAAGGAACTACAGTCTATTGGAAACACTGTTGTTGTTGTAGAACACGATGAGGATATTATGCGTGCTGCAGACCACATAATCGATGTTGGCCCTGATGCTGGACGTCTTGGAGGCGAAATAGTCTTCGATGGCTCTGCCAACGAGATATCAAACAAGTCAAGTCACTCTCGAAGCTACACGGTTAAATATCTTCTCCACGAAGAAGAGATTCCTGTCCCCACAAGCCGTCGCCCTTGGAACCGTCATATCGACATCCTTGGTGCCCGTATGAACAATCTCAGAGGTATTGACGTAAAGATCCCTCTGAATATCATGACCATCATCACTGGTGTTTCAGGTTCAGGAAAATCGAGTCTCGTAAAGGGCATCCTCTACCCTGCACTGAAACGACGCCTCGGTGAGGTTTACGATGCTCCGGGCGAGTTTCTGAGGCTTAATGGCGACATTGATGCCATAACACATGTGGAGTTCGTGGATCAGAACCCCATAGGAAAATCCACTCGTTCTAATCCTGCCACATACGTAAAAGCCTATGATGCCATAAGAGACCTTTTTGCAGATCAGCCTCTCGCAAAACAGATGGGCTTCACCTCGCAGTATTTCTCTTTCAACACTGACGGAGGACGATGCGAGGAGTGTAAGGGTGCTGGTGTCATCACGGTAGAAATGCAGTTTATGGCTGATCTCGTTCTTGAGTGCGAAGCTTGTCATGGACATCGCTTCAAACATGATATCCTCGATGTGCGCTACAACGGAAAGAACATCGATGACATCCTCAACATGACAATATCTGAGGCGATAGAGTTCTTCTCTCAAGAGCGTTCTAGTCTCACCTCAGCGATAGTAAAGCGCCTGAAGACCCTCGAGGACGTTGGCCTAGGCTATATCAAACTCGGCCAGAACTCCTCCACGCTCTCCGGAGGAGAAAACCAGCGCGTAAAACTTGCATATTTCATAGGTCAGGAAAAACAGTCCCCTACCCTCTTTATTTTTGACGAACCGACAACAGGCCTCCACTTCCATGATATCCGCAAACTCCTCGATTCTTTCGATGCACTGATATCCCGAGGACACTCTATATTAGTCATCGAACATAACATGGAGATAATCAAATGTGCAGACCACGTAATAGACCTCGGACCTGATGGTGGAGATAAAGGCGGAGACCTTGTATGCTGCGGAACACCTGAGGAAATTGTAAAATGTGAGAACAGCATAACAGGCAAATATCTGAAAGAAAAATTAAAATAATTGTTAAAAAGAGAACAACGTATCGATATTTTTCGTAACTTTGCATCCGCAAAAAGAGAGAAATATAGGATATTAGTTTGATAATCAAACAGTTAAAGACGTTTTCAAGGAGAATAAAATGAGACAACTTAAGATTCAAAAGAGTATTACAAACCGTTCGAGCGAGGCTTTGGACAAATACCTCGTAGAGATTGGTCGTGCACCACTGATTTCTATCGATGAGGAGATAGAGCTGGCACAGAAAATCCGTAAAGGTGGTCCTGAGGGTGAGCGTGCTAAAGAGAAACTGGTCACTGCCAACCTGCGTTTCGTGGTATCAGTAGCCAAGCAGTATCAGCATCAGGGTCTGACACTTACCGACCTTATCGATGAAGGTAACATAGGACTGATAAAAGCTGCACAGAAGTTTGACGAGACTCGTGGTTTTAAGTTCATCTCCTATGCCGTATGGTGGATTCGCCAGAGCATCCTCCAAGCTATCGCAGAGCAAAGCCGTATTGTTCGTCTGCCTCTTAATCAGGTAGGTTCTCTGAATAAGATCGGTCATGAGATAAACAAGTTCGAACAGGAGCACCAGCGTCATCCAAGTGTGGCTGAGCTCAGTGAGGTTACTAACCTCGATGAGGATAAGATTGCTCAGTCTATGCAGGCAGACAGTCACCACGTAAGTATCGATGCTCCTTTCCAGGATGGTGAGGACAACTGTATGCTCGACGTGATGGCATCTGGTGACGATACTCGCACAGACAAGCTTGTTGACCATGAGTCAATGGCTCAGGAACTGAACACCGTGCTCAACAAAGTCCTCAAGGAGCGTGAGATAACAATAATCCGTGAGTGTTTTGGTATCGGATGTCATGAGAAGGGTCTTGAGGAGATTGGTGATCAGCTTGGTCTTACCCGCGAACGAGTACGTCAGATTCGCGAAAAGAGCATCGCAAAGCTCCGTGACAGCGGAAACGCAAAAATTCTGATGAAATATCTGGGATAAATTTTGTAACTACAGATTTTTTCCGTACTTTTGCATTCGTGAAATGCGGAAAGCTGATAATCTACATAGTGCTGGGCATACTCACAGGTATGCCCAGCATTGCTTTTAGCAGGGAGAAGAAAGACTCTCTGATACTTTACCGCATATATGATTATCACATAAACCACATTAAAGAAATCGACAGCATTAGTGAAAATGTTTATTTCAAGGTTCGCTATAACATCGAACGAAGGAACCCTATAATGAAATTCATTCCTTCTGCTCATGTATTCTACCATAGCGACAATGTAAGGGATTACCTGAGGGAATCGTATAGCAATGTATTATTCACCAACGGGCATAGGTTTGATATTAAGCAACAGGTTGTCAGTACAAACATCAGAGGGAACAGACATGGCATATACACCCTATTCGACCATCTCACCCCAAACCTGTACGAGGCAACGATATACAATAACCATATCCTGTCACCTCTAAACAAATACAACAAACGTTACTATCGTTACAGACAAAAAACGGATAAAAATGGGAACATACGTCTTGATTTCCGTCCCAAGACCTTCAATACTCAGCTGATAAGCGGATATTCTATCATTCAACCTAACGGAAAGATACTAAGAACCGTTCTCAATGGCGAATTCGACATGATATCTTTCCGTACTGAGATACTACAGACTAAGAACGATTCGCTTAGTTTTATGCCTTCAGTATGTAATACCGCTGCCACATTCAGATTCCTAGGCAATCGTATTACAGCATTAATAAACACTGATTTTTACAACAAGAAAAATCTTCCTGACAGTATTATATCTGTCACCAGCCGTGAGATGATGGACACCCTCCGCCCTATCCCACTCTCCGAAGCTGACAAAAAAATCTATGAGCAATACGACAAGAAAATACAGGATATAGAAGAGGAAGCGAAAAAAGATACTATGCCAAAGAAGGAAAGCATCCTGAAGAAGATATTCTGGAATGTCATAGGAGAGAATCTTGTTACTCCCATCGGAGCAGAATCGGGAAATGCTTCTTTCCGTATGTCACCTCTGATTGATCCTCTACATCTCAGCTGGAGCGACCGCAGGGGATTCAGGTACAAGATCAACCTGCGTTCGATGTATAAGTTCTCTGAGCACCGTTATCTCACCTTCGAACCTCTATTTGGATATAACTTCAAGTTCAAGGAGTTTTATTTCACCCTGCCGCTGAGAATGACATATAATCCCAAGCGTAACGGATTTGCTGAGATAATATATGGTAATGGTAACCGTATATCAAACAGTACTGTGGCAGAAGCTATGAACTTGGGGGATTCTCTTGACCTGGGAGACAAAGGCATTGATCTCTTCACAGACAATTACCTCAGGGTCTTCAACAATGTCATGGCATTCGACTGGCTCGACATTGAGTCAGGTTTTATCTATCACCGACGTGAAGCTATCTATCCAGAAGAGATGCGGAAATACGGGCTGGAAACAGAATATCGTAGCTTCGCGCTTATGCTGGGGGTAAAGATAAATTTATGGAGAAAGGGACCATGGCTCGCCATTGACTGGGAACGCGGACTTAAGGGTATCAACAAGTCTTCAATAGACTACGAGAGTGTGGAAGTCGATGCCCAGTGGAAACTGCCTCTTACAGGACTGCGACTGGTGAATTTACGTACGGGTGCAGGTGTATACACCCGAAAGGCTCAGAACTACTTCATCGACTACACACACTTCCGTGATAATAATCTCCCAGATGGATTTGAGGATGACTGGAGCGGCAACTTCGAACTCCTAAGAAGCCGACTATACCAGTCGAAATATTACCTTAGATTCAATATATCCTATGACCAGCCGATGATGGTGGCTTGCTGGGTGCCTTACCTGGGTAAGTATATCGAACGGGAACGATTCTATCTTGGCTGCGCCATCGTAGAACGTACCAAACCTCACATAGAACTGGGATACAGCTTCACAAACAGATATATATCCATAGGTATGTTTGCTGGTTTCAAAAACACCAGATTCCAGGAGATTGGCTTTGACTTCAGTTACGAAATATTCCGAAGATGGTAAAACCTCTAACAGTATATAAGGCATCTGCAGGTAGCGGAAAGACCTTTACTCTGGCAACAGAGTATATCCGACTTGTAGTGGATAATCCTCTGTGTTTCAGAAACATCCTCGCTGTGACCTTCACCAACAAGGCCACTGAGGAGATGAAGATGCGTATCCTCAGTCAGCTCTATGGCATTTGGAAGGCCCTGCCTGAGTCTGACGGATACCTAAAAAAAATTCAGGAGAGTACTGGCTTAAGAGAGGATCTGATACGAGAACGCTCTGGCATTGCTCTGCATCATCTCACTCATAATTATAATGAGTTCAGGGTTATGACCATCGACACGTTTTTCCAGAGTGTGCTCCGAAACCTTGCTCGCGAACTGGATCTGACTGCCACTTTGCGCATTGGCCTGAACGACATACAGGTGGAGGAGATGGCTGTGGATCAGATGATTCACGACCTCACAGCTAATGACATTATCCTGAAATGGATAATGAGGTATATCCTGGATAATATCTCCGACGACAGGAGCTGGAATGTAATAAGTCAGATTAAACAGTTTGGACGAACTCTCTTCAAGGATGAGTATAAGGCTGTGGCGGATATACTGCAGGAGAAACTTGATGAACCAGGGTTCTTCGATAAATACACAGAGAACCTCAAGGAGATTAGGGATGCAGCTAAGCAACAGATGCAGAATATCGCAGATGAGTTTTTTACAATTCTCAATTCAGAAAGTCTCACCATCGAAGACTTCTCTTTTGGGAAATCTGGTGTTGCAGGCACTTTCCAGAAACTCCGTGATGGAACTCCTTTCGATGAGTCACTGATAGGTAAAAGGGCTCTCGACAGTGTGGGCGATGCATCGAAATGGTACAAGAAGACTCATTCACGCAGAGACCTGTTACACACGCTTGTTGATACTCAACTAGACCCGCTATTAAGGAAACTCATCGACAACCGGCCTCAACAGTGGTGTCTTTATCAGTCGGCATATGTTACCCTGAAACATCTCAGTCAACTACGTCTCCTCGGCACTATCGCCACTCGTGTAAGAACTCTCAACGAGGAATCTAACAGATTCCTGCTCAGCGATACCCAACAGCTCTTACATGACCTCATCGAGGGCAGCGATTCTCCATTTATCTTCGAGAAAATCGGTGCCCAACTGCAGCACGTAATGATCGATGAGTTCCAGGACACGTCTACTGTCCAATGGCAGAACTTCAAGGTACTCCTCGACGAGGCGATGAGTCACCAGCAGTCAGGCAATCTCATTGTGGGCGATGTGAAACAGAGTATATACCGCTGGCGCTCTGGTGACTGGCGATTGCTTAATGACATCGAGAACCAGTTCCCTAACCCTTCCCAACAACTAGAGGTCCGCAATCTCGCTCGTAACTATCGCTCTGCCCGCCGCATCATTGAGTTCAACAATGCCTTTTTCACCCAAGCTGCAGAGCTGGAATATCTTAATATAGGAGATATTCCTGAGGCGGAGCAACTCAAGAAAGCGTATGCTGACGTAATTCAGGATGTGCCGGAAAACAAACCTGATGAGGGTTCTGTCATAGTAAAACTTCTCCCTGATAATGAATATCAGGAAACTATGCTTCAGGAACTTACATCCCATGTTTCTGAGCTTATCGAGACCGGTGCTTCTCCCAAAGATATAGCCATTCTGGTACGCACAAACTCTCTCATTCCTCTCATCGCCCAACATTTCCTGCTTCATCTCCCAGAGATCAGCATCATCTCCGACGAAGCATTCCGACTCGATACCTCTGCTGCCGTATGCACTATCATCGATGCTCTCAGACTTCTCACCCACCACGATGACATCCTCACAAAGGCATCTCTCGTAAAACGCTTCCAACGTGAGATACTTGGTCAAAATCTCACTGAAGACCAGCTACTGTTACGTCACGAGAACTTCGATTCTCTCCTACCCGAGGAGTTTATCTCCGAATATGACTCCCTCCGTCAGATGCCTCTCTATGAACTCGTTGAACGCCTCTATCTCATTTTTTCCCTCTCCTCCCTCGAGGGGCAGAGTGCCTATGTCTGTGCATTCTTCGATTGCCTAAACAATTTCCTACAAGACTCACTCTCCACACTCACCTCTCATCTCTCACCTCACAATTCACACCTCTCACCTCTTATTCCTCTCTTCCTAAAGGAATGGGAGGATACCATCTCTGGTAAGACAATACAAAGCGATGAAATTCACGGTATCCGAATCATTTCTATTCATAAATCCAAAGGACTAGAGTTCCCCCATGTAATCATCCCCTTCTGTGACTGGACCCTCGAACATCAAGGCTCCCTATTCTGGTGTCTGCCAAATAATGCTCCTTTCAATGCTCTTCCGTTGGTTCCTGTAGACTACAGTTCCAAGGCCCTTCTTGGTACTATCTACGAACCAGCCTATCACCACGAGCATCTCCAGAACACCGTAGATAACCTCAATCTCCTTTACGTAGCATTGACCAGAGCATCAGAGTCCCTAATAATTCTCGGCAAACGCAACTCTTCTGCCTCATCCCGCTCTTCCTTAATAGAGCAAGTCATCCCTCTCATTCCTGACTCACTACCCAATACCACCATAGAAGGTCTCGACAACTCAGATACCCCTCTCATCCTCCACTCAACTCCAGGGTTCAAAGTTCCTATCGAACTAAACTCGCATGCTGCTGAAGGAAAAGATAATCCCATAGTTCAAAGTCATACAAACCCCTTTTCCAGCACCCCATCACCCCTTAAAATCACAGTCTCCTCCTTCGCCCCTCATATAGACTTCCGACAGAGCAATCGTTCAAAGGCATTCATCAATGGCGAAGACGAGTCGGATACCAAATCCTACATCCAACTGGGGAGCATTCTACATGAGGTCTTCTCTACCATAAGAACCACTGCAGACATCGCCCCTGCTCTAAAACGTCTCGAACTCGAAGGTATACTCTATGATGAGACCAACACATCAGATAAAGTAATCTCCATGCTTAGGAAACGCTTGAGTAATCCTAAAGTAGAAGACTGGTTCTCTGATAAATATACATTGTACAACGAATGTACTATTCTTAAACTTGAAGATGGCCAGTTACAAGAGCGTCGTCCTGATCGCGTGATGACTGACGGCAAAAACTGGATCATTGTCGATTTCAAATTCGGTTCTCCCAAACCCGAATACGAATCCCAGGTCCGTGAATATATGTCTCTCATAAGCGAGATGTATCCCTCTCAAGACATCACCATTCAAGGATACCTATGGTTCGTCTACTCCAATAAGATTGTCGAAGTCCTCTAACAATATATTATATTCTTATTTAAATATGTCTTTCCTCCATTCCGTAGCCACTCAACTCCTCTCTACTTTCGGTTCCGATCTCTCCCATGTCACCGTTGTCTTCCCTAATAAGCGAGCATCTCTCTTTCTCAACGAACAACTTGTCCTTCTTTCAGACAAACCCATATGGAGTCCCTCATATATCACCATCAGTGACCTTTTCCGTAGTCTGTCTCCTCGCGAAGTGGCCGACCCCATAAAGCTGGTGTGCGACCTATACAAGAGTTTCATAGCATGTACCGGAATAGATGAAACACTCGATCATTTCTATGGCTGGGGAGAGATTCTCATGGCCGACTTCGATGATCTTGATAAACACATGGCCCCTGCAGAGAAGGTATTTGCCAACATCCGCGATATTCACGAGTTTGATGATGACTCTTACCTCACAGAACAACAGCGAGAAACTCTCCGCAAGTTCTTCAGTAACTTCTCTGAGGACCACAACTCCGAACTCAAACAGCGCTTCCTCTCACTTTGGAGTCACATCTACGATATCTACCAGGACTTCAACTCGCGTCTCGCATCTCAGAACCTTGCCTACGAAGGCGCCCTCTACCGCTCTGTCATCACCTCCCTAACTACCGATGGTACAGATAAACATATAGTTCAAGGGGATTACGTCTTTGTTGGTTTCAACCTCCTCCACCCCGTAGAACAAGCCCTCATAGACTTCCTTGGCTCCCGCGCCACAGTCATTCAAGACTCCGATGAAGAATGCCCCAAAGACATCTCCATCATTTCCGCCCCGACAAACAATATCCAGGCCCGTTACGTTTCAACATGGCTCAAAGAAAACAATCGTATCTCCGATGGTAGCAAGACCGCTATCGTCCTTGCCGACGAATCACTTCTCCAGACAGTCATTCACTGTCTTCCCCCAGAACTCACCAAAGTAAACATCACTACAGGCTATCCTCTCTCTCAAACAACACTTGGAAACTGGTCTCTCTGTGAGCAGGAGACGTCAGCGACCAAATTGCAAGGGAAACATCCCCAAGAATTACCCTCCTTGACCTCATGGCTGTCTTCTCTTATTAGCATAGTAAAGAATAATGCTCAGAATCAGAACCAAACAGGTCCATTGGAGAGCGAGGCTCATTTCCGTATGTATACAATACTTAACCGCCTCATGACTTTAGTTGAAGCAGGCGACCTTGATGTCTCTCTTCCTACTCTCAAACGCCTCCTCACACAGATTATCTCCTCAACAACAATCCCTTTCCACGGTGAACCCATCGAAGGCATTCAGATAATGGGTGTTCTCGAAACCCGTAATCTCGATTTCGATCATATCCTCCTCCTCTCCTGCAACGAGGGCAACCTTCCAAAAGGCGTTAACGACACCTCTTTCATCCCTCATAGCATACGCAAGGCCTACGAGCTCACCACGATAGACCACAAAGTCGCCATCTACCATAATTATTTCCGAAGACTCCTACAAAGAGCCGCCGATGTTACCATATTATATAATAACTCCACAAACGATGGCAAGACGGGCGAGATGTCTCAGTTTATGCTCCAGATGCTCGTAGAGTCTTCCGAGTCACAAAACAATATCTCTTTCAAGACTCTCCAGACAGGCCAACAGCCCTTTCTCCATCAGCCACAGCCCATCTCTAAGACTCCTGAGGTGATGGACGCACTCAAACAGCGATTCTCTAATAAGATTATTTCACCTTCTGCTCTTGCAAAATACCTGCGTTGCCCCCTGCAATTCTTCTATCGCTATGCAGCCCAACTCGAGGAACTCGACGATGAAGAGGATACCATTGATAACCGTGTCTTTGGAAACATCTTTCATAAATCTGTTCAAAACATCTACGAAAGATTCGATAAACGCCTCGTCACAAAACACGATATCGAAGACCTACAGAAACAGGACGTAGACATCATACGTGCTGTGGATAAGGCCATCATGCTCGAGGTCTTCCATATCGAGGATTCAAATGCTTCTCTCCCACCACTCAACGGACTCCAGCTAATCAACCGCGAGGTTATAATAAAATATGTTCGCCAGCTCCTCGAGGTCGACTTGAAGCTAACTCCTTTCACCATCCTTGGACTGGAAAAGCTCGTCAGCTCACGCATCGACGTTCCCCACATGGGCACCATGACTCTCGGAGGCTTCATAGACCGTATTGACGAAATCTCACTCCCCGATGGCTCCAACCATATACGTATCGTAGACTACAAAACTGGCAGCTCACGCTTGAAGCCCATCCAGGATATCCCTGCCATCTTCAATCCAGAAAACATCAAAAATCACAGTGATTACTATCTCCAAGCCATCCTATACGCATGCATCTTCGAAGAACAATACTCAAAGTCTAAAGTTCAAATCTCTAAGTTCTCTGTTTCCCCTTGCCTGCTCTTTATCCAACATGCGGGCTCAGATAATTATGACCCCACTTTAAAAATTGGCAAAACCCTCCTTACAGACATTGCTGACAAAAGGCCAGAATTCCTTTCTCTCATCTCTGACCTCCTATCAGAGATCTTCAATTCATCCATTCCATTTTCCCCTACTCCAGATCGCAATCGATGCAAGTCCTGTCCTTTCTCTTCTCTCTGTTAAACTTACACTCTCAACCCAGAAATTATATTCGAGGCAACTTTTTCAAGTTGTCTCTTTTTTATACGTATAACTATTATTTAATTTTACATCATAAACTCAATTTTGAAATTATATTTATTAGGATAAAATGTAATATATAATATTACATTTTATCCTAATAATATAAAGTATTATTACTTGAATAATTTATATTAATATATATTACAAAATAATATATATTATATATTTAGCAATATTTTTTATAATGTTAATTATTCTAAATTTCAAGAAAATAATCCAGAATAATTGCTTATGTTATAAATAATATATTTATCTTTGCAACATAAAAGATAAAATATTAGACAAATGACATATTGTTTAACTATCAATCGCTGATTTTCTCCGGTTAACTTTAAATGTAATATACTATGAATCCCCGCAGACTTATCACCTGCGGTCACACAAAAGGCAAGAAAGGCCTATCAGTTTGACTATTAAAATCGTCCTTTCTTGGGGAGACTTCAACGGAAGTCTCCTTTCTTTTTCTCAGTTCCTAACTGCTTTGGGAGTCCACCCCTTGAAAAAGCCCAGAACCTTCTTTTGATTATAGCCCTCTCCCTCTTCCAGAAGGCCTGAATCCTGAATATGAATCACCTTGCCTTCTTGATCGAGAACCACCAGTACGGGGAATCCGAAACGACCAGCATTATTCAGGCGTTTCATGAGGGCTTTACCTTGCTCCAACTTTTCTGTTTCCTGAGACTTACGAGGATTGTAGTTTACATGGATATACTCGTAGTTCTCTTCAATTATCTTGCTGATGGTGGTATCATTCGTGATAAAGTCTGCAAAGCGCAAACACCAGGGACACCAGTTGCCGCCTACCTGACAGATGACGAACTTCCCTTCAGACTTAGCCTTAATAATCGCCTGGTCTATCTGCTCGATAGGGTTGATATTCACGTTATATACCTTTTTCAGGCCTGTTTGTGCTTTAACAGCACTGGTCGATATCAAGGCAATGAATGCCACAATTATACTCTTCATAAATCCTTTTGGAGTTGGTTTCACATCTGTCATCATATCATTATGCTTTTTGTTTTATGGCGCAAATATAATAAAAAAGGTGGAAATTCAATTACTTTGCACTGAAAATAAAACATAGTTTAAGAGAACAGGCTGACAATACGTGCTTTTTAATAGCATATTATTTGGGACTTTCGGGATTTTTAAGTAATTTTGCACTCGAAAAATGAAAAGTATATCTTATATATCACTAATCTTAATACTCTGCTCCTGCGATAACAAGGCTCCAGAGCCGGAAATCATCGACTCTGGCATAGGCAATATTTCAAAAGCATTCGCTCTCGACTCGCTGTATAAGCAGATGGAGCATGATAAGAAATCGGAGTTCGACTATTACCTCGAGCGCCATAATGTAGAGGATGAAGGCTACGAGATGGTGGCAGCCTTTTCAAATGGAAAGCGACACAGTGAGACTATCGACACTATTGCGATTACGAACATCGGGCGTTGGAAAGGCAAGAAGCGTGAGGGGACTGCTATTACACGCGACTCTTTAGGCCGCATCACCATCGGACATTGGGATAACGACACACTCACCAGTGGTATACGTATAGACTCCACAGGAACATATATCGGTGCCTTCTCAAATGGCCGGCCTGGCGTTATCACAGATGCCAAGGCCGAAGGTCACGGAGCATATATAGCTACCAAAGGACATTATTTTGAGGGACACTGGGAGAACGATCAGCGTCAGGGCTTCGGACTGCAGATGCTGGAAAACGAGGTGGTGACAGTACTGAAGACCGGTCATTGGCAGAACGATGTCTTCAAAGGCGAACGCATGAACTACACCTCCGAGCGCATCTACGGCATCGACATCTCCAAATACCAGCACGGCAAGGGACGCAGGAAACAGCCAATCCTGTGGAACAAGCTGCGCATACGCCACCTGGGGTCGAAAAGCAAGAAGAACATCTCCGGCACGGTCGATTATCCCGTGTCATTCATCTTCATCAAGTCCACACAGGGCATAAACATCCGCAATCCCTTCTACGCCTACGACTATGTGGCTGCTCGCAAACATGGCATCCCCATCGGAGCATATCACTTCTTCTCCACCAAGTGCAGCGGAACCGCACAGGCACAATATTTTATCAACAGCACTCTCTTCCGCACAGGCGACCTGCCTCCCGTGCTCGACATCGAACCCTCCGACAGCCAGATATCCTCCATGGGCGGCTCCGTGATGATGTGGGGGCATATCCGCACATGGCTTCAGGCTGTGGAGCGGCGTTGCGGAGTAAAGCCCATACTGTATGTCAACCAGCGGTTCGTAAACAAATACCTGCCTGATGCTCCCGACATCAAGCGCGACTATAAGATATGGATTGCGCGATATGGCGAGTACAAGCCCGACGTGAAGCTCGTAGTATGGCAGCTCTCTCCCGACGGACGCGTCAACGGCATCACTGGTGACGTAGACATCAACGTATTCAACGGCTACCGCACGCAGTTCGACGAATTCCTTTCCAAAGAATGCATAAAGTAAAGAGATATGAAGACCCTACTGATACTGGTCGGCAAGACCGTTGACAAGCACTTCGCTGCTGGCATCGACGACTATGCCGGGCGCATTAGCCACTATATGCCCTTCGAGATAGTTGCCATCCCCGAGTTGCGTAACACAAAAAATCTCAGCGAGGAGCAGCAGAAGACATCCGAGGGCGACCTTATCCTGCGTCAGATACAGCCCTCTGATACCGTTGTCTTGCTTGACGAACACGGCAAAGAGTTTCGCAGCATCGAGTATGCCCGCTGGCTGGAGCAGAAGCAGCAGTCAGCCCGCCGTCTGGTGTTTGTCATCGGAGGCCCATACGGATTCTCCGATGCCGTCTATACCCGTGCCGACGAGAAGCTCTCACTCTCCAGGATGACGTTCTCCCACCAGATGGTGCGGCTCATCTTCACCGAGCAGCTCTACCGTGCATGCACAATCATCAAGGGCGAGCCCTATCATCACGAGTAGGACATGATTGTGTGTGTATCTATTTCGCGTATGCCCGTAAAGAATTTTGCGTATGCCCGTAAAGCTTTTCGGGCCAAGGCGTAAAGTTGTTAGGTAGGCACTTGGCACCTTCTTGGATATAGTTTTAACATTGTTCGTGACGTTCCTATACCCTATAAAGTATTATCTGAACGAGTCGAAGGAACCATCTGGACAACCGCAAGATGACGTCAGAACAACCCCAAGATGAAAGCACAAGGCGCTGAATTTTCGGAATCAGTTACCACCTTGTATGAGCTGATGAAAGAATCAGGGGTGGTGAAAGAACAGGAAAAACAGGAACCTGTAATTGTGCATATACCCGTACATCATACGCCGATTGATACGCTCCAGCCTGTCATCGCCCAGGCTATTGATTCTATTATGCCAGACTCCTTGACAAACATGATTGCACAGGAGCAAACTATCCTTGACACCATACAGAATGACGAACAAGCAGACACGGAGCATGTTGCAGGAAAGGCGAACATACCACACTATGATATTGCGAACTTGTTACCCGACACACCTGTCACAAGACCCCATAACAAGCAAAGGTGGTCGATACACCTCGCATACGCAGGAGGCATGGGAGAACAGAACCAATATAACCAGCCGTTCATTTATAAGCCAGCACCGTCAGATGTACAGTCTCTTCCTTCAGGACATGAACCAACTATCCCGAGCAGTATTGACAACTGGACAGACTATGCCGTCTATCTGGCCAATAATCCTGATGCTGTGAGCGACAAGACCCGCAGCGTCATCATGCGCATTGCCCTGAATAATGCCAACCGTCCTGGGGAGGACAAGATTTTGCGCACAAGTCACCATCAGATGCCCGTCACTTGGTCGCTGGCTTTAAAATACAGATTGGACAACCGCTTTGGGCTGGAGTCCGGGCTCAGTTACAGCCGCCTGTCCTCCGACTTCTATGTGAATGGCCTGAACAAAACCAGCGAAAAGACGACCATCCGCGCCCCGTGGCAGTTCTCTACCACCCTCGGTCTCGGTTTGCAATACCACCTGACGCCCAGCGTCGGCATCTTTGCCGAGCCAAGCCTGCAGTACTATATCCCGATGAAGACTGACATTAAGACCTACCGCACGGAGCATCCAGTCACGTTCTCTTTGCCTTTGGGCATCAGATTTACATGGTAGCCGTGCAGTATTTTCCATGTCCGACGGACTATATAAGTAGAGAGACCAATCATTATCAACTCTGAAGAATATGAAACATTACAGACCCCTCGCATGGATGATGGCAACAGCCATTGCCGGCACAGTGATGACTGCTTGCAGTCTCGATGGTAACGAACCCGAAAAGCCCTTCACCACTTGTCCTGTGTCAGAAAGTACGCTCTACGCCTGTGGCATCGGTCAGCCGGGAACGCGCTCCGTAACGGACGTTGAAAAAGTTCTTTTCACCGACGACGACATAGAATGGTTTGATGCCAGCACCCGCGAACTGCGCTTCCGCGACACGGTGGAGCCGCTGCGTGACAGAATCCCGTTGCTCGCAGGCATCGACTTCTATATGGGTGGCGAACATCTCTTTTCTGGCGGGGCCACCCACGTCAGTCTCATCTGCAGCCAGATGTTCGACGACCTTGTGCTCTGCTGCGGAAAGATGGACGGCGAAGCCATTGACGATGGCCACTACTACCTCTACGACTGCTATCCCCCGCAGTTCATCGATGACGAGCGCGTACAGGCCAACCGCAAGTTCCGTGCTCCACAGTGGGAAACATTCTTGAAGTATCTGGAAAGTAAAGGCAAACTGAAAAAATAACGGCCTTATTTGATAACGTCCAAAGCGCGTTTCGGCTTTTCCCGCCACCAATCGAAAAACTCAGAATCTGTAAATTATCAATAGTACCGTGTGACGAAGCACGGCAAGCGGCTCTTTGCCATCGTCTATCAGATGACGGAATGGGGACAGGAGCATCGGTGGCTGCTCATAGGATAGCAAATGTCCACTTACCTGCGGGTAAGTAACGATGGCGGTATCGTGGAAATGCACTAATTTTGCAGCGTCAAACCAAAGAAAGGAAAAAGATATGCATTTCACAGATCCCGTTTACCGCAATCCCTACTGGCCCACATGGCCGCTCGTCGGACCCTCATGCCATGACCATCCAATTGCTGTCGGCCAATCCACTGGCACTGAGTTACGACCGCCTGATGCCACGACTGGAACTCATCACCCACCACACATCGTCGATGAATCTCAACGGCCCGTTTCTCTCCCAGAAGCCACAGATTCTCGAAGCCCTGCGCCACGGCATTGACCATGCCGATATGGACGTACTGACCCGCAGGAGGAAAATGAAACGAACGCTTTAACAGTAAAGGAGCACTGAACTCATAAATAATCTCAAATCTTCTGCCATATCCATCGCGGTGTGGCAGATTTTTCGTATTTTTGTGGTCGATACTGAGAAATTAGTGCAGACAAATCAGG
>FLNV01000743.1_pt1 | contig 39185 bp, 32 predicted proteins | sample 1140351 | NCBI WGS metagenome assembly FLNV01 (sample SAMEA3878207, study PRJEB12797) | bioreactor metagenome | biome: Moose rumen | place: Sweden | collected 2011-10
CCCTGTTCCTCAACTATGTACTAACCGCAACACTCTCCGAGCGGTGCGAGGATGTCGATAAGAGGCCTTCGCTACCAAAACCGCACAAAAATCAGTCATAAACTGAAACAGAGCCAATGAAATACCATATATATGAAAAGCCCTTTTCCTATACATAAAAATGATGACGTGTATACAAAAACGCCAAAACGTATACATGTTAATCATATATATATATATAAACTAAGGAACTAATAAGGCCTATGAACGAGTGGAAAGAATATAAGTTGGGAGAGGTTGCCACCTTTGCATATGGGAAGTTGCCCCAAAAGTCTCTGCTTGGCAAAGGCTCATTTGTGACCTTCTCAGGATACAAATACCAATTATAATGTAGGAAGTACGCAACCCCTAATCAGACAAACCGATATAAAAGAAATAGAATTGTCCATGCCAAATGAATCTATACTGTCTGCTTTTGAGGCGGAATGTAAGACTCTATATAAAAAGATAACCTACAATACAAAACAAATAAAGCTACTCACCAAACAACGAGACATGCTTTTACCCAAACTAATGGCTAACGAAATAACAATATAATGGGGTGATGGGTAGTTTTATTATATATAGGATGCAGCAGGCAGTGCCTGCTAAGTTGGAGATTTTGCACACGTGTGTGCAAAATTTGGGGAGCAATTCGCTCCACACTGTGGAGCCAATCTACAACCTATAAGATTGTGAACACGTGTGTTCACAATTGAAGTTATGAAGAATAGAAATATTTAGACATTCAAAATAGAATCATTATGGCCAAACTCTTGGAATCGGATATTGAGCAGATGGCGATAGAACTGCTGACGGCAAAGCGGTGGGAGTATCTGTATGGGCCGACGATAGCGCCAGACGGAGAGATGCCGATGCGGAGGATGTTCGACGAGATGGTACTGCGGGAGAAGCTGGAGCAGGCGGTGAAGCGGTTGAACCCGACGCTGACGGATGAGGAGCGTGACGAGGCTGTGAAGACCGTGCTGCGCATTGCATCGCCCGACGTGCTGGCTAACAACGAGGCGTTTCACCGACTGCTGACCGAGGGCGTGCCCGTTTCTACGTATCAGGACGGCATGGAACGGGGACAGAGAGTATGGCTAATCGATTTTGACGACTCGTGGAATAACGAGTTTACGGTGGTCAACCAGTTTACAATCATCGAAAACGGACATAATCGCCGGCCAGACGTACTGCTTTTTGTGAACGGTCTGCCGCTGGTCATCATGGAACTGAAGAATGCGGCCGACGAGAACGCCACCATAGAGAGTGCCTACCAACAGATAGAGACCTACAAGCAGCAGATTCCCTCGCTGTTCACCTACAATGAGCTGATCATCATTTCCGACGGACTGGAAGCCCGTGCCGGTTCGCTGTCGGCAGGCCTAAGCCGCTTCTCGGCCTGGAAGACAGAGGATGGCGAGAACATGGCATCGCCCTTGATGAGCCAGTTGGAAGTGCTCATTAACGGCATGTTGAAGAAAGACACGCTGCTCGACCTCGTCCGCTCGTTTATTGTCTTTCAAAAAGAAATAGTAGGCTGCAAGCCTACGACAGATATAGCCCAAGGCAACGCCTTGGGTGCGCAGGGCATCACCACCATCAAGACCGTGAAGAAGATCGCGGCCTATCATCAGTACTATGCCGTGAACAAGGCGGTGAAATCGACGTTGAGGGCCACGGGCATCAACATCGGTGGTGACCGGGTGGCCGAGTCGCCCGCCAACTTCGGCTTCAAGACCGTTAAGGATCAGACCGTGGGCGACCATCGGGCGGGTGTGGTATGGCATACGCAGGGCTGTGGCAAGTCGCTGTCGATGGTCTTCTATACGGGCAAAATTGTGCAGCGGCTGAACAATCCGACGGTGGTCATCATCACCGACCGCAACGACTTGGACGACCGTGTGAACCGTGTCTATAAAGACAAGCCGGGAGGCCTGGTGGTGGACTACTTAAGCCAACAACGAGAGCGCCAAGGAACTAATGGGCAAGGACAAACTAGCAGAGGAAATAACAGGCAAATAGCTCTTAATACAAAAGACATGACAAATATACGACAGACAGCTCTATACCTTATTATATTATTAGGAGCACTCCTGACTGGATGTTCCGAGAGTGGCAAGACATATAAGATTGGCGTGGCGCAGTGTTCGCAGGGCCGATGGCGCGACAAGGTGGAACAGGAGATGCTGGCCGCCCAGCACCTGTATGAGCAGGATGCCAAAGTGTGCATTGCCCATTCGCACGATGATACGCAGCTGCAGGTGCGCCAGATAGACAGTCTGGCCAATGCGGGCATCGACCTGTTGGTGGTGGCTCCCAACGAGGCAGAGCCGGTGGCCAAGGCCGTGGCCAAAGTCATGGCAAGGGGCATTCCCGTCATCTGTTTCGACCGCAACGCCGCTAATGACAGTTGCACAGCCTTTATCGGCGGCAGCAACATCGAGGCAGGGCAGGTGATAGGGCAATATGTTGTAGGGCTGGCCAGCAGGCTGAATACGTCAGGGCGCAAGCCGCGCGTAATGGAGATAACAGGCTCCATGAACTCCACGCCCGCACAGGAGCGCCACCGTGGTTTTGCTGAGGCAATGAAGGGACACGGAGAGCTGGAGTACGTCTGCCAGGAGGGCGACTGGACCAGCGACGAGGCCTGCCGTATAGTGAAAGAGGTAACGGGCACCCCACGACAGCCCGACATCGTGTTCTGCCACAACGACGGCATGGCCACCGGAGTCTATAAGGCAGTTGTCGAGACAGGAACGGAGGGCCAAATACAGATACTGGGTGTTGACGGCATGCCAGGCGAAGGGCTGGAATACGTGAAGCTGGGCCATCAGGTGGGCACATACGTCTATCCCACTCACGGCGAGAAGATAATCCGTCTGGCTCTCGACATCCTAAGCGGTCAGCCATACCAGAAGGTCAACCTGCTGCATGGTATCATGGTGACACCAGAGAATGTGGATCTCGTCACAGCCACGTCGTTAGAGCTGATGGAGCAAAACGATGACCTCATCACTATACAAGACAAGCTGGAAGAGTACTTTGGCCTGTACAACACCCAGCAGAAGGTGCTTGCCGCCAGCTTTGTTACCATAGCCCTGCTGGTCTTGGCTATTCTGTTGATATTACGAGCCTTTATGCAGACTCGCCGCTTGGTGCGCCAGCGCCAGACCATGCACGAGGAGCAGACGCTCTTCTACACCAACCCTGACAGTCGCACGCTGCGCCAGGTGTTCGAGACACCACAGAAGGAGCTGCCCGCGCCACGTTCGCAGGACACCATCTTCGCTGAGACACTGAACGAGGCCATACGCAAGAACATGGCCAATCCCAACCTGAAGATGGACGACCTGGGCCAGACCGTCGGTCTGAGCCGCGTGCAGCTCTACCGGCGCGTGAAGGCCATCACCGGTCTGACACCCGTTGAGCTGCTCCGGCAGATGCGACTGCAGCAGGGCTACGTACTGCTGGCCACCACCACCAAGACCGTCAACGAGATTGCCTACGAGGTGGGCTTTGGAACACCAGGCTATTTTTCCAAATGCTTCAGGCAACAATACGGCAAATACCCGTCAGACCTTAGAACTTGACAAAGTTGACATAATAGTTGACGATTGTTCCATGAAACAAATTTTTAAGCCTGCGAACGATAATTGACAGCCAATTATCGTTCGCAGGTGTAATTTTGCGCTAGTTTTTTTACCTAAAGTACTAACCAACATCTAAAAGAATGAAACAAGCAAAACGATTCCTGTTTAGCCTCTGCCTTATGCTTGCGAGTACATTAATGTACGCGCAACAAGAAGTCACGGGCACCGTGGTCGATGAACTCGGCGAAGGAGTCATCGGTGCTACCGTGAAGGAGAAAGGCACGTCAAACGGTACCACAACCGATTTCGACGGCAATTTCAAGATCAAAGTAAGCAAGGGTGCCACCCTTGTCATCACCTACATCGGCTACGACCCCACGGAGGTGACGGCCACTCCCGGCATGAAGGTCCAGCTGACGCAAGACGCCCTGCTGCTGAACGAGGTGGTGGTCACGGGCTACACCACCCAGCGAAAGGCCGACCTGACTGGTGCCATATCGACAGTGACACCCAGCGACCTGGCCAAGCAGAACGAGAACAATCCTATCAAGGCCATGCAGGGCCGTGTGCCGGGCATGAACATCTCTGCCGACGGCTCGCCATCTGGCTCGGCCACCGTCCGCATTCGCGGTGTGGGTACACTGAACAACAACGACCCGCTCTACATCATCGACGGCGTGCCCACCAAGGCCGGCATGCATGAGCTGAACGGCAACGACATCGAGTCGATACAGGTGCTGAAGGACGCCGCCTCGGCTTCCATCTATGGTAGCCGCGCCGCCAACGGTGTCATCATCATTACCACCAAGAAAGGCAAGGACGGCAAGGTGCGTATCGACTTCGATGGCAGCATTGCCCTGCAGACCTACGCCCACAAGATGGAAGTGCTGAACGCCAAGGAATTCGGGCAGGTAATGTGGCAGGGCTATGTCAACGACGGTCTGGACCCCAACCAGAACGGCCTGGGCTACCGCTACGACTGGACCTACAACCAGCAGGGCCAGCCCGTACTGAACGGCGTAACAATGAACAAGTACCTTGATGCCGCAGGCACCACGCCTGCCGCCGACACCGACTGGTTCGACCAGACCACACGCCAGGGCCTTATCCAGCAGTACAACGTCTCGCTGAGCAACGGTTCTGACAAGGGCACATCGTTCTTCTCACTCGGATACTACAATAACAAGGGCATCATCAAGAACAGCGATTTCAAACGCTTCTCCGCCCGCATGAATGGCGAGTACAAGCTGCTGAAAATCAAGGACCGCAGCATTGTCACCGTGGGCGAACACTTCACCATGAACCGCACCAGTGAGGTGCAGGCCCCCGGCGGCTTCCTTGAGAACGTGCTGCAGTTCAACCCCTCGCTGCCCGTCTATACCCGCGACGGCGAGTATGCCGGTCCCGTGGGGGGCTATCCCGACCGCGAGAACCCCGTGGCCCGTCTGGAGCGCAACAGCGACAACCGCTACACCTACTGGCGCATGTTCGGCGATGCCTATATAGACATCAGTCCACTGAAGGACTTGCACATCAAGTCAACATTCGGACTTGACTACTCACAGAAGCAGCAGCGTATCTTTACCTATCCCGTAACAGAAGGAACGGTGGCCAACCCGACCAACGCCGTCGAGGCAAAGCAGGAACACTGGACCAAGTGGATGTGGAACGCCATTGCCACCTACAACCTCGAGAAGGGTCTGCACCGCGCCGACGTGATGGTGGGTACGGAGATAAACCGCGAGGACGATGCCTGGTTCAGCGGCAAGAAATTTGACTACCAGGTACTCAACCCCGACTACATGTGGCCAAACGCCGGTGTGGGCGAGGCCGAGGCCTACGGCTCGGGCGAAGGCTACACGCTGGTGTCCTATTTCGGCAAGCTCAACTACAACTTTGCCGACCGCTACCTGCTCAGCCTCACCATGCGCTACGACGGCTCCAGCCGCTTCGGCCGCAACAACCGCTACGGCACATTCCCCTCCGTCTCTGCCGGTTGGCGTATCAACGAGGAGAAGTTTATGAAGAACATAGGCTGGCTCGACAACCTGAAACTGCGCGCCTCATGGGGTCAGACAGGTAATCAGGAGATTTCCAACATCGCCCGCTATACCATCTACGAGAGCAACTACGGCGAGGCCGGCTTCGGCGGCCAGAGCTACGGCACAAGCTACGACATCGCCGGTACCAACGGTGGCCAGACGCTGCCCAGCGGCTTCAAGCGCAACCAGCTTGGCAACGACGACCTGAAGTGGGAAACCACCACGCAGACCAACCTCGGTCTCGACTTCGGCTTGTTCCATAACGCCCTTTATGGTTCGTTCGAGTGGTACTTCAAGAAGACCAAGGACATCCTCGTCTATATGCCCGGTATAGGTGTGATGGGCGAGGGCAGCAGCCAGTGGATCAACGCCGGCGAGGTGGAAAACAGAGGCATAGAGCTGAACCTGGGCTATCGTGGCGAGATAGGCCAGCTGCAGTACGACCTCTCTGGCAACATCGGCACCTACCGCAATAAGGTGACCAAGCTGCCTGAGACCATCGCTGCCAACGGCACCTTCGGTGGCAACGGCGTGGAGAGTGTCATCGGCCACCCCATGTACTCGCAGGTGGGCTACGTCTATGACGGCATCTTCAAGAGTCAGGAGGAGATAGACAACCATGCCCAGCAGAACGGCGCTGGCCTGGGACGCATCCGCTGGAAGGACCTGAACGGCGACAACGTCATCAACGAGCAGGACCAAGAGTGGATATATGACCCCACGCCCGACTTCACCTGGGGTCTGAACATCTACCTGCAATACAAGAATTTCGACCTGACCATGTTCTGGCAAGGCGTGCAGGGCGTTGACGTCATCAGCGACCTGAAGAAAGAGACTGACCTCTGGAGCGGACTGAACATATCCAACCTGAACAAGGGCCGCCGCCTGCTTGACGCCTGGAGCCCCAGCAACATGGACAGTAACATACCCGCCGTCAGCACCATGGACAACAACAACGAGAAGCGCGTCTCCACCTACTTTGTTGAGAACGGTTCGTTTGCCAAGCTGCGCACCATCCAGTTAGGCTACAACTTCCCCAAGAGCCTCACCGAGAAGCTCTACATGGAGCGCCTGCGCATGTACGTATCGGCCCAGAACCTGCTCACCATCAAGAGCAGCAGCTTTACAGGCGTCGATCCTGAGAACGCCAACTTCGGCTATCCTATACCTCTGAACGTCACCTTCGGACTGAACGTCTCGTTCTAAAGCCCCCTACCGTCCTCCCCCGAGGGGGAGGTGAACGCAGAGGGAAATCAATCAATTCATAAAATGAAAAGCGTTATGAAAACCATATTTCGTAAATTACGTACATTAGTTATTATGCTCCTCCCCCTTGGGGGAGGCTGGGTGGGGGGCTCACTCTTCACTTCCTGCTCCGACTTCCTCGACGAGCACACGCCGCAGGGCACACTCAGCGACGAGCAGGTGAAATCGCCTGAGAATGCAGAGGCCATGGTGGTGTCGGCCTACGCCATCTTCACCACCGCCGAGGACATCAACTCCTCCTTCTCCATGTGGAACTTCGACGTGCGCAGCGACGACGCCTACAAGGGCGGTAGCGGCACCAGCGACGGCGACGTGTTCCACCAGTTAGAGGTGCAGCAGGGCGTGCTGACCACCAACTGGAACATCAACGACATGTGGGTGCGCCTCTACAACAGCCTTTCGCGTGTCAACAGCGCCATCGCCCTGCTGAACGAGAGCAGCTACAACATGAAGCCACAGCGCCTGGCCGAGATGAAGTTCCTGCGTGCCTACGGCCATTTCCTGCTCAAGCGCCTGTACAAGAACATACCCTTCGTGGTGAACGAGAACCTGAGCTACGACGAGTACAACACGCTCTCAAACACCGCCTATACCAACGACCAGGGCTGGCAGCTCATTATTGACGACCTGATGGAAGCCTACCAGACGCTACCCCAAACGCAGGCCGACAAGGGCCGCCCCACGAAAGCCGCTGCCGCTGCCTTCCTGGCCAAGGTCTATCTCTACAAGGCCTACCATCAGGACGACGCCAAGACCAACGAGGTGACCTCCGTTGAGAAGGCCGATCTGGAGAAAGTCATCGAGTTCACCAATCCCGCCCTCTACAGCAACTACGGTCTGGAGCCCGACCTGCACAACAACTTCCGTCCTGAGGAGCAGTACGAGAACGGCATCGAGAGCCTCTGGGCCATACAGTACTCGCGCAACGATGGCTCCACCTACGGCAACCTGAACTGGAGCTACGGCCTCATTCCGCCCAACATACCCGGTGCCACCGACGGCGGCTGCGATTTCTACAAGCCCTCGCAGAACCTGGTCAACGCCTATCGCACTGGTGCCGACGGTCTGCCCCTGATAGACACCTTCAACCAGAAAGACTACGACCGCGCCACCGACAACGCCGACCCGCGCCTCTTCCTCACCGTCGGAATGCCCGGCCTGCCCTATATGTTCAACCGCAACTACATGATGGACCAGACCAGCATCTGGAGCCGCTCCAACGGTCTTTACGGCTACTACGTCTCGCTGAAGCAGAACGTAGATCCCGCCCTCATCGACCAGTACCTCATCAAGGGCAGCTACTGGGCCTCGTCGATGAACCGCATTGTCTTCCGCTATGCCGAGGTGCTGCTGAACCGTGCCGAGGCTTACGCCCAGTTGGGGCAGACGGCTGAGGCCATCGCCCTGGTGAACCAGCTACGCACTCGCGCTGCCTCAAGCACCCAGATGATTGCGAGCTATCAGAACACCTACGGCGTGAAGATGTACGTCACGAACTACAAGGGCAACTACTCAAAGGACGACGCCCTGAAGATTGTGAAGATGGAGCGCCGCTTGGAGCTGGGCATGGAGTGCGAGCGTTTCTTCGACCTTGCGCGCTGGGGCGACGCCGCAACGGTGCTCAACAAGTACTACGCAGAGGAGATTCCTCACTGCGCCATCTACTCGCAGGCTCATTTCACGGCCAACAAGGATGAGTACCTGCCCATCCCCTTCAGTCAGATTTCTGCATCGAACGGGCACTATACTCAGAACATAGGCAATTGGTAAATTGAAGATTAAAGATTGAAAATTGAAGATTATGAAAACGCTATATCATTTATTCCGCGCTTGTCTCGTATGCTGCTGCATCACAGTAGCTCTCACAGCCTGCTCCAACGACAACACCAGCGACCTGCAACTAAGCGGCGACTGCATGGTGGAACAGCTCGTGCTTGACAACTACGAAGGCACCATCGACCTGAAGTCGCGCAGCATTGTGGTGCGCCTGCCCGAGGTCTATGCCACTTCGGCCATGCAGGTCACAACCCTCAAGCTCTCTGACGGTGCCGTCTGCAACATTGCTCAGGGCGCCACGCTCAATATGGACGCTGCCAAGGTGCTTCATGTGAAGAACGGCGATGTTTCGCTCGACTGGACGCTTTCGGTACTCCACGACGAGGCTCGCATCACGCAGTTTGTCATCAATGACATTTACCAAGGTGCCATCGATCAGGACGCCAAGACCATCACTGTGTATGTGCCTGGCAGCGTAGATGTCACCAGCCTGGTGCCCACCATCACCTTCAGCGCCAATGCCACCGTCACACCCGCGTCGGGTGTGGCTCAGGATTTCACCCAGCCCGTCAGCTATCACGTGGTGAACAACTCAGCCGAGAGTACCTACACCGTGACCGTCATTGCCATCAGCAAGCCCAGGGCCCTCTTCGTGGGTTCTGCCCCGACGATGAACGACCTCGACATGGAGGCCAAGACCGCCTGTCAGTGGATGCTGGGCAACGTGGAGGGCTCACTCTACGCCTCGTTTGCAGACCTGCGTGCCGGTACGCTCGATCTCTCTGACTGTAAGCTCATCTGGTGGCACTATCACGTCGATGGCGGTGTTGACGGTCACGACGTGTTCCAAGCCAAGGCTACCGATGCCCTCGACAGCAAGAACCAGCTGCGTGCGTTCTATGAGAACGGCGGCGCACTCTTCCTGACGCGCTATGCCACCAACCTGCCGTCGTTCATCGGCGTGACGGGCGACGACGAGTGGACCACGCCCAACAACTGCTGGGGACAGAACGAGGACGCAGCCGAGCTGTGCGGCGGTCCTTGGAGCTTCCGCATCTTCGACGGACAGAACGACCATCCGCTGTGGCAGAACCTCGTGGCCGGTGACAATCCGCAGGAGGTCTATTGCACCGACGCAGGTTATCACATCACCAACTCCACGGCCCAGTACCACATTGGTACCGACTGGGGCGGCTACGACAACTATGCGGCATGGGAGGCCCGCACCGGCGGCAAGATACTCGGCGTGGGTGGCGACGGCGCTGTCGTGGCCTGGGAATATGCTGCCCACGACGGCCGTGGTGGCATCATCTGCATCGGTTCCGGCTGCTACGACTGGTACTCTTACACCTACGAGGCTGGCTACACCGAGAAGTTCCACAAGAACATTGAGATTATGACTCAGAATGCATTCAACTATTTAACGAAATGAAGAGTGAAGAATGAAGAGTGAAGAATTTGCTCCCGCATTAGAAAGTGAAGAGTGAAGAATTTGCTCCCGCTCAGGAATGAAAGCATCATATAAAATAAAAAGTAGATTATGAAACAGATAAAGAATATCACAGGAGGTGAAAGCATGAAAAGTATGGTGAAGTGGCTGTTGTGCGCAGCATTCTTCACTCTTCACTCTTCATTCATCATTTCCTGCAGCGATGACGACTTCGGCCCCGACGCCCCCAAGGACTGGGCTGGCACCACCACTTTCTTCAACTCAGCCGACGAAGCAGGATTCCTGACCTATTACAACCCTGCCATCGGACGTTGTGGCGACCCCATGCCCTTCTACGATCAGAAGGCTGGCGAGTTCAAGGTACTCTATTTGCAAGAGTACGACAACAACGGCGCCTGCTATCATCCCTTCTGGGGCATAGCCACCAAGGACGGTGCCACCTACCAACCCCTTGGCGAAGTGCTGCCCACCGGTAGTTCCACACAGGAAGCCGACGCCTCGCTTGGCACGGGCTGCGCCGTCTATAACGAGCAGGACGGGCTGTATTACATCTATTATACGGGCCACAACGTGCTGTTGAAGAATGTAGAGGTAGTGATGCGCGCCACCTCGCCCGACTTCAAGACTTGGACGAAGGACGCTGGCTGGATGCTGAAGGGCGACGACTACGGCTACTCCACCGTTGACTTCCGCGACCCGCAGGTGTTCCAGGCCGAGGACGGCCTCTGGCACATGGTCATCGTCTCGAACCTGAAGTTTGCAGAGTTCAAGTCGGCCGACCTGAAGACGTGGGAACACGTGGGACAGTTCCCCATGGTGTGGGATCGCATGTGCGAGTGTCCAGATATCTTCAAGATGGGCGACTGGTGGTATCTGGTCTATAGCGAGGGCTACCGTGCCTCGTGGAGCCGCAAGGTGAAGTACATGATGGCTCCAACCTTCGAGGGACTGAAGGCCTGCTTCAACGATCCAGGTGCCAACTGGCCTCGCGACGGTCACGAGGGCGTACTCGACAGCCGTGCCTTCTATGCTGGCAAGACCGCCTCTGACGGACAGAACCGCTACATCTGGGGCTGGTGTCCCTACCGCACGGGTGCTACGCTGCACGACAAGAACGTGAACGTGGGTGCCGGCGGCGAGCCCAACTGGTCGGGCGCACTGGTCTGCCACAAGATAGTGCAGCACAGCGACGGCACGCTCACCCTGGGCGAGGTGCCCGCCATGGCCGCCAAGTACAGCCAGACAGCAACTGCCAGCGTGATGACCTCGCAGGGCTACAGTAATGGTACGCTCTCAGGCGACGATGCCTACGTACTCTACTCCCGTCTGGGCAGCCACAACCACCTGTCGCTTACCGTCACCACCTCGAACAACTGGGACAAGTTCGGCATTTCGCTTGTTCGCGGCACCGACTCCAAGAAATACTACACCATGGTCGTCAATCCGGAGAACGAAAACACGCGCAAGGTGAACTTTGAGCAGGAAGGTGAGGAAGGCATGGGCTTTGTCGAAGGTATTGACGGCTACAACTTCCAGCGTCCGTCGGACAATGTCTATCACATCGACATCTACACCGACAACTCCGTACTGGTGATGTACATCAACGATGTCTGCGCCTACACCCAGCGCATCTATGGCATACAGAAGAACTGCTGGAGCGTGAACAACTACGGCGGCACCGTCGCCGTGAGCGACGTGAAGGTGACACAGTATTGAACAGCAGTAGCACTACATAGTTTGCACGACCAGGCTTCGGCGTTCTCGCCACCGGAGCCTGGTCGTGTGCTGTATTCTATTGTTCCTTCTCAGGCCCACACATCTCCTCTGCCGCCATCGGCATGTCCGCCTCTCCCTCAATACGCGGATAAGCCATAGCCGCCGAATGGTCTTGCAGTCAGATGTGGTTCAGCGTAAATGCTATTTTGCAAGTTGTATGTGTATTTGATGTGACAGAGTTTTCTGCACATTCAGAGAGGGGAAAGTCCGACAGTTGTGGAAGTTTGTGCCACAGACTGGCGGACTGTTGCTGCTGTGCGCGGCAACGGTGTTTTCACAACGTCGCAACTGGGCCTCCGTTACACCGCAATTGGGCCTCCGTTACTGTGCAATTGGGCCTCCATTGCTGTGTAATGGGGCCTCTGTTACTGTGTCGAAGGGCCTCCGTTGCGGTGTCGCGGGGCCTAATTTGCGAAGCAAAAGGGGCGCCGTTTTGTTAACGGCTTGACATTCAATGTTATGGAGAAAATGCTCCAGAAAGGCGTTTTTCCCAGCCATTTGTTTTTTGCTCGGAAATATTCGATTCTACAGGTGGATAGTTGTGTTAAAGTTTTCTAATGCGGGCCCTGGTTGCATGAATAATGCAGGCTGAAGATAGCAATAATCGTTCAATAATACAGAAAAATGTTTCATTGAACGATTTTTGTTTACCATTGCAACAGAAATTTTAGTCCTTTTGTGAGAAAAGCCGTACCTTTGCAGTAGCAATTTATCAAAAAAAACTAAAAACTGAAAACAGATGAAGAGATTGTTTCTTACGCTGATGGCGATGACTACACTCACCTTAGCCGGGGCTCAGGTGACCCCGATGGTGCTTGGCGACAAGCATGTCATGCTGCGAGTGGGAGCCGACAAGGCCAAGTATGTGCTGCTGCCCGTACAAGAGACGGAGGATATAGCAGCCATTGCCGTGCTTGACGGCCGGAACGAGATGGCGCAGCGACTGAACGTGAAGCTGGCCATAGACAGAGTGGACTACTGGGTACCATACGAGCTGAAAGGTGCCCGCCTGCTTGACATTGAGTTTCATGGCGACCGCCGACAGAAGGGTGCCGTGGGCGAATTTGTATGCTGGAAGGAAATAAAGTTATCGGACACGTTTGACACCACCAACCGCGAGCGCTTCCGTCCCGCATACCACCACACTCCGCTCTACGGCTGGATGAACGACCCCAACGGCATGTTCTACAAGGATGGCGTGTGGCACCTGTACTACCAGTGGAACCCCTACGGCTCGCAGTGGGAGAACATGACGTGGGGCCACAGCACCAGCACGGACCTGGTACACTGGCAGGCACAGCCTATGGCACTGGAGGCCGACTGGCTGGGCAGTGTCTTCAGCGGGTCGTGCGTCACCAATGGCAATGAGGTGGTGGCCTACTACACCTCGGCTGGAATGAACCAGACGCAGGCGATGGCCGTGTCGCGCGATGGTGGCATGACATTTACAAAATATGCAGGGAACCCTGTGCTGACAAGCGACAAGCCCGACTTCCGCGACCCCAACGTGTTCTGGTATGAGGGCACCAAGCGCTGGATTATGATCCTGGCCGTAGGACAGGAGATGCAGATATACTCGTCGAAGGACATGAAGGACTGGCAGTACGAGTCGGCCTTCGGCCAGGGATATGGCAACCACGGCGGCGTGTGGGAGTGCCCAGACTTGTTCGAAGCCCCCTCGGGGGCCGTAGGGGGGGCTAAGTGGGTGCTGCTGTGCAACATCAACCCTGGCGGCCCGTTTGGCGGCAGCGCCACTCAGTATTTCGTGGGACAGTTTGATGGTCACAAGTTCAACTGCGAGTCGATGCCAAAGGTGACGAAATGGCTCGACTATGGCAAGGACCATTATGCCACGGTGTCGTTCTACAATGCACCAGACAACAGGCGCGTGGTGCTGGCGTGGATGTCTAACTGGCAGTATGCCAACCAGGTGCCCACAAAGCAGTTCCGTTCGGCCAACAGCATTCCGCGCGACCTTGGACTCTTCACACACGGCGAGGAAACATACGTGAGCGTTGTGCCGTCAAAGGAAATGCTGGACGTGCGTGGGGCGAAGACAAAAAAGCCGACCGAGGTATGCGAGATTGTCGTTGACCTGAAGAACCAGACCGAGATTGTCCTGTCCAACACAAAGGGCGAACAGGTGGTGATGACATACGATGGCGCGAAGCAGACCTTCTCTATGGACCGTACGAAGAGTGGCGACGTGAGTTTCAGCGAGGCCTTCCCCTGTGTGACAGTTGCTCCAACCCATGGCACGATACGGCAGCTGAGGCTCTTCATCGACCACTGCTCTATTGAGGCTTTCGACGCTGAGGGCAAGATGGCCATGACCAATCTGGTGTTCCCCTCTGAGCCATACAGTAGCCTGAAGGTGAAGGGCGGAAAGGCTGTCATCTATGAAATTAAGAATTGAGAATAAAGAAGCTAGTCTAAAATCAAAATTCTAAATTATGAAGTATAAGTTAATCCCACTGATGCTCTGCTTCTTCTGCATGGGCTTTGTGGATCTGGTGGGCATAGCCAGCAACTATGTCAAGGCCGACCTTCAGCTGAGCGACTCGGTGGCCAATGTGTTCCCATCGCTCGTGTTCTTCTGGTTCCTTATCTTCTCGGTGCCCACGGGTGTGCTGATGAACAAGATAGGCAAGAAGAAGACAGTGCTGCTGTCGCTCGTCATAACCGTAGTGTCGCTGCTGCTGCCGCTCTTCGGCGAGAACTTCACCATCATGCTGCTGGCCTTCTCGCTGCTTGGCATAGGCAATGCCCTGATGCAGACCTCGCTCAATCCACTGATGGCGCTCGTCTCTGGTGGCAAGAACCTGGCTTCGCAGCTCACCTTCGGCCAGTTTGTAAAGGCCATCGCCTCATTTATGGCACCATACTTGGCCATGTGGGGCGCCACGGCGGTCATACCCTCATTTGGGCTGGACTGGCGCGTACTCTTCGCCATCTACTTCGTGGTGGGCACGCTGTCAACGTTGTTGCTGTGGGCTACGCCGATAAATGAGGACCTGGCGGCAAGGGAAATGGAGTCGGGCATAGGCCGGCAGTTCATCGACTGCTTCCGCCTGCTGGCCAAGCCTGTGGTGCTGCTGTCGTTCCTCGGCATTATGTGCCATGTGGGCATAGACGTGGGCACCAACACTACCGCACCCAAGCTGCTTATGGAACGTGTGGGCATGACGCTCAACGAGGCTGCCTTTGCCACCTCGCTCTACTTCATCTTCCGTACCATAGGTTGTCTGACGGGCTCCTATTTCCTGCGCGTGCTGCAGACACGCACCTTCTTCATCATCTCTGTCTGCATGATGGCAGCCTCGATGGTGCTGATGTTCGTAGGCGACACCAAGGCGCTGCTCTACTGCGGCATAGCCCTTGTGGGCTACGGCAACTCGAACGTCTTCTCCATGTGCTTTGCCACGGCGCTCGAGTCGATGCCCCAGAAGCAGAACGAGGTAAGCGGACTGATGATCATGGGCCTCTTCGGCGGTACCATCTTCCCACTGCTCATGGGCTTCATGAGCGACGTGATGGGGCAGGCCGGTGCCGTGCTGGTGATGGTAGTGGGCGTCGTCTATCTGTTTACCTACATCCGTAACCTTAGCCCCCTAAGTTAGGGGGTTGGGGGTCTGAACAGACATTCAATGTATAAAAATAATTATTAACCATTTAGCGGGGCGAAGAACGGTCGTTCAGACCCCCACCCCCCTAACTTAGGGGGCTAAGAAATATTATGGAACAGAAACGTTATGTAGTGGGACTCGGAGAAGTCCTGTGGGATGTACTTCCCGAAGGTAAGAAACTGGGTGGCGCACCCGCCAACTTTGCCTATCACGCAGGCCAGTTCCTTGGCAGCGACAACACCATTGCCATCAGTGCGCTGGGCGACGACCGACTGGCCGACGAGACCATCGAGGCGCTGCGCCAGCACAACCTGAACGACCTGCTGCCGCGCGTGCCATACCCTACAGGCACGGTGCAGGTGCAGCTGGACGAACAGGGCATACCTACGTATGACATTAAGGAGAACGTGGCTTGGGACAACATACCCTACGACGAGGACGTACGCCAGATAGCCCGCTCGTGTCGCGCCGTGTGCTTCGGCTCGCTGGCCCAGCGCAACGTGGTAAGCCGCGAGACCATACACCGCTTCCTTGACGACACACCTGCCGACTGCATGAAGATATTCGACATCAACCTGCGCCAGCAGTTCTACACCAAGGAGATTATCAAGGAGAGCCTGCAGCGCTGCAATGTGCTGAAGATCAACGACGAGGAGCTGGTGCTGATAGGCCGCATGTTCGGCTATCCCGGCCTGGACATTGAGAACAAGTGCTGGCTCATACTGGGCAAGTACAACCTGGACATGCTGGTGCTGACCTGTGGCACCAACGGCTCATACGTCTTCACACCGGGCGAGATGTCGTTCCAGGAGACTCCCAAGGTGCAGGTGGCCGACACGGTGGGTGCAGGCGATTCGTTCACCGGCTCGTTCTGTGCTGCCATCCTGAGTGGCAAGCCCGTCAAGGAGGCTCACCGCATAGCCGTGCAGGTGTCGGCCTTTGTCTGCACGCAGAATGGTGCAATGCCGCAGATACCTGAGCGGCTGAAGAATGAAGAGTGAAGAATGAAGAATGAAGAATGAAGAATGAAGAATGGTTGCCACAAAAATTCTTCACTCTTCATTCTTCATTCTTCATTTTTCCCTTTATTCAGGGTTGTAGCCGAACTGCGACAGCTCGCGTTCAGACTGTCGCCAGTCTTTGTCCACCTTTACATATACTTCCAGATAGACACTTTTGCCGAAGAAACGCTCCAGAGCCTTGCGGGCCTCGGTACTGACTTTCTTCAGCGCCATGCCCTGATGGCCTATGACGATGCCTTTCTGCGACTCACGCTCGACGTAGATGACGGCGCTGATGTGTATGTTGCGCTCGGTCTCCTTGAAGCTCTGCACCGTCACCTCTACGGCGTATGGTATCTCCTTGTCATAGTAGAGCAGTATCTTCTCGCGAATTATCTCTGACACAAAGAAGCGTGCAGGCTTGTCGGTCAGCTGGTCCTTGTCAAAGAATGCGGGACTCTCGGGCAGCAGCTCCTGTATGCGTCGCAGCAGCAGATCGACCCCAAACTTGTTCTTTGCCGATATGGGCAGGATCTCAGCATCAGGCAGCAGGTCGTGCCACCGTGCCACGATGTCGCCCAGCTGCTGGTCGGGCTTGGCGCCGTCCTGCCCCAGCTGGTCTATCTTGTTTATCAGCAGCAGCACCGGCACCTGCATTTTCGACACCTTTTCCAGAAAGTCGCCATTCTTCTCTGGCTGTTCCACCACGTCGGTCACATAGAGCAACACGTCGGCATCCTGCAGGGCACTTTCAGAGAAGGCCAACATCTGTTCCTGCAGGCGGTAGTTGGGCTTCAGCACACCAGGCGTGTCGCTGAAGACAATCTGCATCTCTGGTGTGTTGACTATGCCCATTATGCGGTGGCGTGTGGTCTGCGCCTTAAACGTGGCTATGGATATGCGTTCGCCCACCAGCTGGTTCATCAGCGTCGATTTGCCCACGTTGGGATTGCCTACAATGTTTACAAAACCTGCCTTATGGCCCATTTTATTGATTGAAGATTGAAGATTGAAGATTGAAAATTGAAGATGGTGTCACTCTTCACTATTACTTTTTCCCTTTGTTGAGCGTCAGCAGCATGCGTCCCACGAAGACGGCGTGCTTGCCGTTTTGGTCAACGGGCACGAGACGGCCGTCCATGTCAGGACTCCACTGCAGCTCGGTCAGGTAGGTGTGCGAGTGGCCGCCAAGCACAAGGTCGATGTTGCGCGAGCCGGCTATCATCTTGCCGTCGTCAACCAGCGGCCCCATGTTCCAGCCGAGGTGAGACAGGCAGATGACCAGATCGCACCGTTTCTTCTCCTTCAGCATGGTGGCCATGCTTAGTGCTGTCTGTGCTGGGTCCAGATACTTCACGCCGGCACAGTTCTCTTTTGTCACCAGGCCGTCCATCTCTGGCGCCAGTGCGAAGACACCTATCTTCACCCCCTTGCGCTTCAGGATGATGTAGGGCTTGACCAGCCCCTCCACCGGTGTGCCTGTGAAGTCGTAGTTGGAGCAAACGATGGGGAATGTGGCCTGACGGAAAATGCGAGCCATGTTGTCCAGCCCGAAGTCGAACTCATGGTTGCCTATGGTGGCAGCGTCGTAGCCCATGCGGTTCATCAGCCCTACCTCAACGTCGCCTTTGAACATTGTGTAGTAGGCCGACCCCTGCGAGAAGTCGCCGCTGTCGAACAGCAGCAGGTCGGGGTCCTTGGCGCGTTCGGCCTGTATGGCGGCCAGTCGGCGCAGGTATCCTCCGCGGTCGGCCAGCATGGTGTCGGCCAGGTTCTTAGACAGCGGCATTATGCACGAGTGGGTGTCGTTGGTGTGCAGCACCAGCAGCTGCTTCTGTGCACGTGCGCTACCGCACAGCGAGAGAAAAACCAGCAAAAGAAGCTTATATTTCATAGTTTAGAATTCATAATTCTTAATTCTTAACTCTTAATTCTTAACTCTTAATTCTTAACTCTAATCCTTCCTTCCACCTTGGCGTCGATGACGACACCTGCTTCCAGCTGCTGCTTGAAATAGTTCAGGATGATGTAGCGAGAGTTGTTGCTCTCGGCCGAGGGCGCATTGTAGTTGGTTTTGGCCTTGAAGGCGGTCATACGGTCGTTGCCCTGTGCCAGATAGTCGATTGTGACTATGCGGTAGCTGCCCTTCGGATCCACGGGCCGTCCGCTTACTGAGGCCGACAAGAGCCTGCCCTGCGTGGTGCCGCAGTGCTCGACCTCTATCCTGACACTGCTGCTGACGCCCTCGCCTCCGGTCTGTGCCATCTGCGTGAACAGCTCCAGCACCTTCTCGCCTGTCAGGGTCAGGAAGCATATCTTATTCTCAAAGGGGGCTATGGCCAGCACGTCGCCCCATGTCACGTCGCCCTTGCTCAGCGCGGCTCTGATGCCGCCCATGTTATACACGCCGAAATCGACCTTTTCGCCATAGCTGTCGGCCGCCCACACCATGATGTCGGCCAGCAGGTTGCTCAGGTCGCTCTCAGGACGCGAGGCGGCCATGTCGTGGGCCACGCGCCCCACCACGGGCGACATCACGCTGTCCACCTTGGCGCGGTAGGGTTCGAGCCACTGCGTCGCGGACTCATCTATCTGTGCGTCCCATCGGCTGTCTATCAGCATGCGCGTACGCACCACGCCGCTGCCACTGTCCAGCTGATAGGCTGAGCGGCATGAGCACAGCGCCAGCGTGGCGAGCAAAAATAGTTGATGTTTCAAAGTTAAATGTTTAATGTTAAATGTTTAATGTTCAATGTTCAATGTTCAATGTTATTTCACCTGCACCACCAGGTACTTGCTGGTTGACCAGAAGAGCTGCGGGTCGGTGATACGCAGCACATACTGCTTGTTGGCATCCTTTTCCAGGGTGTAGCTTCCGGCAGGGTGTGCGGTCAGCACGCTTGCCTTGCTGCTGTAAAGCTTTATCTCTTTGTCAACGCGTATGTCTATCTTGGTGAAATAGTCCTTGTTGAAATTGCTGCGCAGCACTTCGCCGCTGTCCAGTATGCGCTGCTGCTTCAGCTCCTTCTTTGTGCCGAAGGCAAACCACGCCGTGTTCAGGTCGTTGTCCTGCTGGGCGATGGTCTGCTGCTGCTGTGCCTGGGTTTCCTTCAGCTGTGCCACGTCCTGGTTGAGTGTGCCTACCTGGCTGTCCAGCTCGGCTATGTGTATGTCCTTCTGCTCCAGTTGCTGTCGCAGCGCGGTCAGCATCTGGTCTTTCTCATCCAGCTGTGCCGACAGGTTGTCTATGGTGCGCTTCAGCTGTTCGCTCTTGATGCTGCCCTCGCGCAGTTGCTGCCGCAGCTTGGCTATCAACTCGCGGTTCTGCTTCATCGTACTCTGTATGAACTGAACGTTCTCTTGCAGTCGGGCTGCCTGCGAGCTGCCTTCGCCGCTCTGTGCCACCTGCACACGCTTCTCGGCCGCGTTGATTTCGCGGAATCCTTCCTCAATGTCGTTCAGTGTGGCCACCAGTCCGTCCATCTCGGCATTCTTCTGGTCAATGATATTCTCCAGCGAGTCGCGCAGCTGCTGCAGCTCGTCGGGCTGATTCTTACTCTGGTTCTGGCAGGCTGCAATGCTCATTGCGGCCATTGCCAAATAGAAAATTTTCTTCATATATTAATATTAATATTAATGTGTGTTTTGTTCATAACTGCAGCCCGCCACCACAACCACTATCTCGCCCTTCGGGGCTGTCTGCGTGTAGTGTTCGGCCAGCTGCTGCAGTGTGCCGCGCAGGCTCTCTTCGTGCAGCTTTGAAATCTCGCGACAGACACACGCCTGCCGCTGGGGGCCGAAGACCTCGGCCAGCTGCTGCAGCAACTTGACCAGTCTGTATGGCGACTCGTAGAAGACCATGGTGCGTTCCTCGTCTCTCAGGGCTTCTATACGGCTCTGGCGACCTTTCTTCTGCGGCAGGAAGCCCTCGAAGCAGAACCGGTCGGTGGGTAGGGCACTGTCAACCAAGGCTGGCACCACGGCTGTGGCACCCGGCAGTGTCTGTACGGTGATGCCGGCCTTTGCTGCCTCTCTGACAAGGAAGAAGCCTGGGTCGCTGATACCGGGCGTGCCGGCATCGCTGATCAGGCAGACGGTCTGTCCCTGCAGCAGGCGCTGAACCACGCCGTCGGTGGTGCCGTGTTCGTTGAACTTGTGGTGCGACATCAGCCTGGCCTCTATCTGATAGTGCTTCAGCAGAACCCCGCTGGTGCGTGTGTCCTCGGCCAGCACCACATCGGCCTCTCTGAGCAGTCGCAATGCCCTGAGCGTTATGTCCTCCAGGTTTCCCACGGGCGTGGGTACTATGTATAGTATGCCGGCGTCCATTCCACAGACCTATGAACTAAGAACTATGAACCATGAACTGTGTGCACTGTCAGTACTCCAGAATAAGCGTCTGTCTGGGGCTGAGCTTCAGGTCGCGGCTCATGTCATACTGCCGTCCGGTGACGATGTCGGTGGCAGTGGTCTGTCCCTCGAACAGCTCCTTGTAGCGCTGTGCCAGCCATGTGGCAGGCTTGCGTGTACCGTTCAGTATGGTCAGCACGCCGTGGCGATGCCAGCGGCGGGCCACCACATAGACCCCCTGGTATGGTATGAACTGTGTCTGCATGCCCCTGATGATGGTCTCGTTGCCCTGTCGCCAGTGCAGCACCGTGGAAAGCCAGTTCCACATCTGGTTTTCGGCGCGGGTGCGTCCTTCGGCTGTGAAGGCGTTGCGCTCGTCGCCAGGGAAGCCGCCGGGGAAGTCCTTGCGCACGTTACCATCGGTCACGGCCTTGGTGCCGTTCATCAGTATCTCGGTGCCGTAGTAGATTTGCGGTATGCGGCGTATGGTGAGCAGCAAGGCCAGCGCCTGCTTCATGGCCAGCGAGTCCTGGCCGTCGCCGAGGAAGCGGTCGGTGTCGTGGTTGTCGATGAAGGCCATCACGTGGTCAGGGTCTTCGTACAGATAGTCGTAGCACAGCACGTTGTATATGCGGTTCAGGCCCTTCCACCAGCCGTCGGTCTGCTCCGTCTTGGCCGAGTCGAGCCTGTCGTACAGGGCGAAATCCATTACGGTGGGCAGGTAGGAGTCGATGCCCTTGTCATACTGCATCTCTCCGCGGGCGTTGCGCTTGCCCGTGGGAACCCAGTTCAGCCTGCTGCCGCGTTGCCATGAGGCGGGAAAGGCGGGCTCGGTGACCCATGTCTCGCCCACGGTGTTGAAGTTGGGGTACTCGTCGGCCAGCATCTTCATCCACCGCGCCATGCCCGGTATGAAGGCGTACGGATAGGTGTCCATGCGTATGCCGTCGATACCCACCGTCTCTATCCACCAGATACTGTTCTGTATCAGGTATGTCATCACATGCGGATTGTTCTGGTTCAGGTCGGGCATGGTGCTGACAAACCAGCCCTGCTGCGTCTCCTTCAGGTCTATCTCTGAGGCGTATGGGTCTTTCACCGGCGTCAGCTTGTAGCTGGTCTGCAGGAAGCTGGTGCCGCGCGAGTCGCTGGTGCCGCCCGACTCCTTCAGCCATCCGGGCAGGTTGAACCAGTCCTTGGCGGGCATGTCGCTCACCCACGGGTGTTCGAAGCCGCAGTGGTTGAAGATCATGTCCATCACCACCTTCAGTCCCTTGCTGTGAGCCTCCTGCACCAGCTGGCGGTACTCGTCGTTGGTGCCGAAGCGCGGGTCCACGCGGTAGTAGTCGGTGGTGGCATAGCCGTGATAGGTGGAGAAGCGTCCCGAGGGGAACTCCTGGTCGGGCGAGTCGTTCTCCAGTACGGGTGTGAACCACAGGGCGGTCACGCCCAGCTGGTTGAAGTAGTCGAGGTGCTGGCGCAGTCCCTCCAGGTCGCCGCCGTGGCGCAGCGAGGGCTCTGAGCGGTCCACGGTGTAGTGGCGCATGTTGTCGGCTGCCGACAGCGTCTTGCCCTTCTTGCCACCGGGCTTGGCCGAGGGCAGGTACTTGCCTGACGAGGCGAAGCGGTCAGGCATGAGCATATACAGCACATCGGCATTGGTGAAGCCCTGCCGCTTGTCGCCAGCCATCTCGCGCTGGCGCAGCTGGTACTTCACGTCGGTTCCCTTCTTTGCGCCTGGAGTTTTGAAACTGAGGGTCATCTCGCCTGGCTGGGCTCCCTTCACATTGAGGTATAGTAGCAGATAGTTAGGCGAGTCGAGACGCACCACGCTGTCAACAGTCACGCCAGGGTAGCTGGTTGAGAACTCGGCATCGCGTATGCCTTGTCCATACACCATCAGCTGTACTGTCGGGTCCTTCATGCCCGTGTACCAGCAGGTTGGGTCTATGCGTTTCACGTCTGGTTTCTTTGCGGCCTGTGTCATGGTGGCAGTGAGCAGCAGTGCTGCGGTTAGGAAAATGTTTTTCATATTTCTTTTGGTTGGTTTCAAGCTTAGGTCGGACTGTCGTACGTAGCGCCCGCAGGCGAACACCGACGCCGCAAAATTACGTATTATTTCCCAACTGTCCAAAACTTTGTCTATTTTCTTTCGGTTTTGTTCGTCGAAAAGAACAAAAAGCACTAACTTTGCCGCCCGATAGCAACTAACAGCCTTAACACAGACAACCACATTGAAACGTATTATTCTCATAGGCTACATGGGGGCAGGCAAGACAACAGTAGGTCTGGCACTGGCCAAGCGACTCGGACTGCAGTTCTACGACCTGGACTGGTACATAGAGAGTCGTCGCATGCAGAAGATACCACAAATCTTCGAGCAAAAGGGTGAAGAGGGATTCAGGCGCATTGAACAGTCCATGTTGCACGAGGTGGCCGAGTTTGAAGACATCGTTCTGAGCTGCGGCGGCGGCACGCCGTGCTTCTTCGACAACATCGACTATCTGAACCGCCAGGGCCAGACCGTCTATCTGCAGTGTAGCACCGACGTACTGTGCCAGCACCTGCGCATGGGCCACACCGAGCGCCCTCTGCTGAAGGGAAAGACACCTGAGCAGCTGCACGACTTTATAGGTAGGCAGCTGGCCGAGCGCGAGGCTTACTACCTGCGGGCGCAGCACGTCTTTGACGTAACGCTGATGGACAACTACGAGAAAATACAGCTGACCGTTGACGGCCTGCTGCAAGTGGTGAGAGGTGAGAGGTGAGAGTTTAGAGTTTAGAGTTTGAAATCTCCACAACTCCGCATCTCCCCAACTCCCCAACTCCCCAACAAAAAGCGCGACAGGTGTCGGCACCCGTCGCGCTTCGATCGTAAATGTGTAGGGAGGAGCCTGCTTAGAGGGCAGCAGCCAGCTCTGCGCCAGCCTTGAACTTGGCAACCTTCTTGGCGGCAATCTTGATCTTCTTGCCAGTGCTGGGGTTCACACCCTCGCGCTCGGGACGCTCCTGCACAGCAAATGTTCCGAAGCCAATAAGCTGAACCTTGTCACCTGCGACAAGGGCTTCCTTCACTGCGGCAATACCAGCCTCAAGGGCTGCCTTGGCCTGTACCTTGGTGATTGCGGCATTGGCGGCAATCTTCTCCACTAATTCGGTCTTGTTCATGTTATAAATATAGTTAGATGGTTGAATTTGCGTGCAAATTTAGGCAATTCCTAATAATAAACAAAGAAAACTACAAGAAAAATACAAAATAAGCAAAAAAAAAGCTATTTTTCCTTCCTATGGTTATAAAAACCGGATAATATTAGCTACTTTTGCAGCCCAACAGCCATACGTGGCTCGTGAAACATGAAACAGTGAACTAATAATCTTCAACAAGAAAAGAAATGCGTAACATTCCCCCCATAACCCGCAACCTGCTTGTCATCAACATTCTGGTCTATGCCTTGCAGAACCTGCTCACCACCAACGTTGAGATGCTGGGCGGCCTATACTATTTCGACTCGCCGCAGTTCCACCTGTGGCAGCCGCTGACCTATATGTTCATGCACGGCGGCCTGACCCACCTGTTCTTCAACATGTTTGCCCTGTGGATGTTCGGAGGCATAATTGAGCAGACCTTGGGGCAGAAGCGCTTCGTGACATACTACATGGCGTGTGGACTGGGAGCCGCACTGATACAGGAACTGGCACAATGGGCGGCTGTCAACTTTGCAGGCGACGTGACGGCATACTACACCTGCACCGTGGGAGCCAGCGGTGCCATCTACGGCATACTGCTGGCCTTTGGAATGCTGTATCCAGAAGAGCGCATGTTCGTCTTCCCCCTGCCCGTGCCCATCAAGGCAAAGTGGTTTGTGTGCGGATATGTCGTCATCGAACTCTTCTCCGCTCTTTCGCAGCAGGGCGACGGCGTAGCCCATGTGGCACATCTGGGCGGCATGCTGTTTGGCTGGCTGCTGTTGCGCTACTGGCGTAGGCATCCGCGCGTGGTGGTGCCGGGCAGCGACTGGGGCGAGAGCATACTGGAGGGCCTGAACAAGCGGCGCCAGGAGCAGCAACGGCAACAGACACTGCACCGCGCGGCAAAGGAGGACACAAGCGACCTGACACGGGGCGCCACCCGACAGGACGACATCGACGACAACGCCCGCCGACAGGCTCTGCAGCAGGAAATAGACATTATTCTGGACAAGATACGCAAGAGCGGCTACGACTCGCTGACCAAGGACGAGAAACGGCGACTGTTCGACATGAGCAAGAATGTGTAACACGATTCCCGGCCTTCCTCACCGTACATGCTGAAGAAACTGACCACAATAGCACTGAACACGCTAACGGCTTTCTGGGTTGTGGCTGCGCTGCTGCTCGTCGCCTCGGGCTACAGCGACCGCCTGTCGCCAGAGGTCTTTGTCTGGGCACCGGCGTTAGGACTCGCGTTTCCTTTCATGATAGCACTCAACCTGCTGTTCCTGCTACTGTTCATCACCTTCTGCTGGCGCAGGGCATGGCTGCCTGTTGCGGCCTTTGCCGTTACATACCCGCCAATAAGTCTCTACATTCCCCTGAATGGCAGCACTGCCGACAAAGGTAGCATTGCCGACGGACAGACCATGACCGTCATGTCATACAACATGCTGGGCTTCAACGGACCTGGGCCGAAGGACGACAAGAACAGCGTGGCGCTCGGCCAGATTGTGGCCTATCTCAGGCAGCAGCAGCCCGACCTGCTCTGCGCGCAGGAGTGCATGGACGGGTGGCGGGGTGCCAAGCAGCGGCTGGACAGCATCTTCGCACACAGCGACACGCTGACGCTGGTGAAGGACGCGAAGCGCTACAATGCCATTGGTATCTTCACCCGCTACCCCATACTGGGGCGCGAGCGTATCCAGTACAGATCTTTTGCCAACGGCAGTGTGGCGTGGACACTGCTGCGGGGGCGCGATACGCTGCTGGTGGTGAACAACCATCTTGAGACCACCCACCTGAACAAAAGCCTGCGCAACACCTATCACAACATGCTGCACGGCGACGAGCCGGCTGACACCATGCGGCTGCAGACACGCCACATAGCAGGGGTGCTTGCGGGCAGTGCCATCATTCGCGTGCAGCAGGCACGTGCCGTGGCACACTACACAGACAGCGTCAGGCAGCGACACCCCAGCTGGCTGCTCGTTGTGTGTGGCGACTTCAACGACTCGCCCATTTCCTACACCCATCGCGTCATGGCCAGCGGACTGACAGACTGTTTCCAGGCGGCAGGCAACGGCACAGGCTGGTCCATGCAGGCCAAGGCTTTCCCCGTCAGGATAGATAATGTTATTTGTAGCGACAGGCTCAGTCCTGTCAGCTGCAAGATTGACCGCAGCATTACAGCCAGTGACCACTATCCAATCATTGCCACACTGCGTGTGGAACGGTAGCCTGCCATGGCGGTGAGAACAAAAGATGAGAGACTACCCCGACAAGATGACACCTCGGCAGGCGCGGCTTTTTCGTGAAGACGTGCTGAACATAGTCAGTCAGATACCGCGCGGACGTGTTACCACATACGGCCACATAGCCGCGCTGGTCGGCTGGCCCGCTCATGCCAGAATGGTAGGGCGCACGCTGCGCTACACGCCGGGGGCAGAGAACCTGCCATGCCATCGTGTGGTGAACATCAATGGTCGCACCGCACCCGGGTGGGCTCGCCAGCGGCAGCTGTTGGAAGAAGAGGGTGTCGTCTTCAAGGCCAATGGCCATGTGGACATGCACCGCCATGTGTGGGAGTCGCAACTGACTCTTTGCGTCAGTTCTTGACCAGCAGGTCGTAGCGTATCTGGTCGCTCTGCATGGGAAGGCCAGTAGGTGTCGCGCGAGGCTGGCCAACGGGACGTGAGCCTCGCGCCCTGCTAACGGGTGGAGACATCAGCGAGGCGGCTACCGACTGGGCCGTGTCTAAACTTACAGGAACCTTTATGTAAACTGTATCGACAATCGCCATCTTTGGCATTTCCGTCATCGTTTGGCCGTTTGTCCAGATACCAAGGAGGAAGCCCACAATGACCGCAGCGGGAATGGCGGCCAGCCAAGTGGGGAACTGGAAACGGCGGTGGCGGCTCCAGCGACGTACGTTCAGCCGATAGTTGTCCTCATCGCGCAGCTCCTGAGCCATGCGGGCAATGTCTTGGTCATTGATTCTCATATTGCTTGAGTTGTTGTTTTATCGTGTTCATGGTTTTATGCAGACGCGACTTCACCGTGCCCTCGGGTAGCGCAGTAATCTGGGCAATCTGCGGTATGGTGAGTTCCTCCTCGTAGTGAAGCGAGAACAGCATGGCCTGTGGCTGTGGCAGGCGGTGCAGCACATCGCGCAGGGCATCGTGGAAGACGGCCTCGTCAAGTTCTACCTCGACATCTGTCCCCTCGTCTATGTGTTCACTTCCCTCTCCTTGGGAGAGGGGTTGGGGGTGAGGCTTTCTATAATGGTTCTTGATGAGATTATAGGCAATGGTGTAGATCCACGCCCGTACGTTCTGCCCTTCGCGGTAGCGCTCGCGAGCATCGTAGAGTCGCAGGAACGTGTCGTGCATGAAGTCGGCTGCCAGGTCGCTGTCACTATCCAGGCGCCGCGCGAAGAAGCCCTGCAATCGCCGTGCATGGCGATTGTAGAGTTCTTCGAAAGCTCGTTCGCTGCCTCGTGCTGCCCTCTGCATTAGTTGCTCGTCGGTCTGTGACGAAAGTCTCAGGGGTATCAGCATTGCCACTATTGTATCAACAGATTCAGTATCTCCTGCTTGCGCTCCTCGCCAAGCGATGTGTTGTTTACACCGCCCACCAGTCGCCGCATTAGCCAGTCGTAGCGATGCTGGTCGTGCTTGGCATAATAGGGCAGCAGGTCGGCCAGCAGTATGGCATAGTTGGCAGACATGCGTTGTCCGGCGGTCCAGTCGGGCCGGAACGACACGAGCAGGTATTCCAGCATGTAGCTCTGCTCTACGTTGCGACGCTTCACGGCCATGTTGTCGTACGACCTGCTACTGTATCTCAGCGTCAGGCCCTCGTTGTATAGGTTCTGCCTCCAGGGCTCCATTGCCGACGACGGTGTGGTGGCTGAGAAATATACGCGGCTACCGCAGTGGTCAATGATGCTCTGTAGCAACTGCCGCTCGTAGTCGTCATAGCTTCCCTCGGTCCATTCCGGAACCTCAATGCCGAGTTTCTTGAACATCATCTCGCGGTACTCCTTCACGGCCAGGAATGGCAGACAGACTACTACCTTGTCGCGGTGGGCGCCCATCCCCTCTTGAATGAGCCACTTGGGAATTACAGCCGCATCGCCATTGGCTATGATAATCCCCCCCTCGTCGATGCCCGACAGCTCATTGTAGTTGTATCGCAGCACCGCCTCCGAGTAGAGACCGCTGTCAAAGTATCGCTTCGCCATCTGTGCCATGCGCTCCGTTTGTCCTTTCATGGCCAGGTAGCACACCCACTCGTTGTAGTCGCTGAGACGCATCTCGTCCGGCAGCATCGATAGGGCCGCTTCGGCATAAGGGTCACCGTCGGTTCCGTCGCCATGTCCAAGCTTGATGGCCATATAGGCACACATATTATATGTATATGTGTTGGGGATAGCCTTGCTCATCTCATGTATTGCCTGTCTTGCCGTGGTGTCGTTTCGGTTTTCGTCCCACCATGACATGTAGCGTGCTGCATTATAGTAGTTCTGCCATGCCTCTTCATCCTGCGGGTTCATCTGCGTGGCCTTTTTCCATGCGTTCTTCTGTTCCACATACCACACAAAGTCTTTTTCCGTCACTATGGGACTTTCCACTTTTACTGCCTTTGTCTGCGCCATCGTTCCAAAGGTGAGAAAGAGTGTTGACAGACTTACAAGTATTTTTTTCATAGCTTTGTTATTTATAAAGATTAAACGATTTGTCTTTCCTGATATTGCACAATACACCTATGCATACACAGGAAAGCACGAATCGTTCAAACTTTTTTTTGCGCAGCTATCCGCTAAACTTCTCCGCCATTCTCTGGTAGAACACCTGTTGCTCTGCATCCGTCACGGGTTGCACACCTGACAGTTGGTGGAACATCTGGCGCATCGCGGTGGTAACGCCAAAGCCAAGTGCCTTGCGGGTGGCAATGCACTTCTGTAGTTCATAGGCAGCCTTGGGATTGTCGCGGCCTAAAAGCAAACGGGCAAGTTCCAGACGATAGCCCATGCGGAACTTTTCTTGCCGCTGGTTCTGGATGGCACGGCAGTAAAGAGATGCCTTCCGTCCGACATCGTCGGTCAGCTCTGCCAACTCGGCATAAAGGTAGCTGTCGCGACTGTTCCTTAGCAGCTGCTGGTAGATGCCAATGGCCTTTTCTTTCTCACCCATGATGCGATAGACCACCGCCATATAGCGTAGGCAGTTCTTGTTTCGCGGATAGCGGTGTATGGCCTCCTGCAGCAACGGCATCGCTTTCAGTGCATTTTCCGCCGTCGGCTCCTCCTGAATCTCGTGGAAAGCACAGGTGAGCAGCTGTTGTGCGACGGAGGGTATCGGGTAATTGCTCCCCCCGCCCTTAATGTTCCCCTCGCCCTTTGGAGAGTGGCTGGGTGTGAGGCCGGGGCTTGGTGTAAGGCTTCTCCAGTCCTCATCGCTCAACCGTTCCACCTGTAGCTGGCTTAGGAAGTCAAGGACGCTGAACGACTTGATTTCCTTGTCTAGCGCCACAGCCCCGTACAGGATGCTACTGCGTGCTTTTCCGTCTTTGTCCTCTATATTGGGAAATACCCGCAGTATGGCCTTGAAAATCTTCTCTGCCTCATCAAACCGCTTCTCACGGATGCGCTTCTTCAGAATGTCGCTGGCTGTCCAAAACATGCAAAGCGTGGTGTACTTGCCTTGATGAACGGCATACATCGGACGGATGGCCTCGTAGGCCTCCTCTATCTTGCCTTGCTTGCGCAGGTCGAATACTTCTTTGACAGTCATGGTGGTGTGCTTTTATCGAGTGTGTTAACTATTCGTTGGTCTTGCGGATAACTCTGCAAGGATTGCCTACGGCCACAGAATCGGAGGGAATGTCCTTGACCACCACGCTTCCAGCACCGATGATACAACGGTCGCCAATCGTCACTCCTGGGCAGACTGTCACACCGCCTCCCAGCCAACAGTCTTCGCCTATGGTTATCGGAGTGCATCGCTCTATGGGCTTGCGGCGTTCGACGTAATCCATAGGATGGTTCGGAGTCAGGAACTGGCAGTTTGGGCCAATCTGAGTGTTGGAGCCGATGGTGATGATGCCTCCGTCGAGCATGGTGCCGTTGTAGTTGACAAAAACATTCTCTCCCAGTTTTATGCCATGCCCGTGGTCGCAATGGAATGGTGGTGACACTGTGGATGATTGAGGGATGCCTGGAATCAGGTCTTCTATCGTCTTCCTGTAGTCCTCATCCTCTGCGGTCATGGTTTGTAGTTTCGCGCAAAGATGTTTGGCTCTATGATAACTCGCCAGGCATTCTTCGCTTGAGAAGTCATAGAACTTTTCACTGCGCATCTTTTCAAATTCTGTCATAGCTATGTCATTTACATAAATACACTTAAATTTGAGCACAAAAGTACTCATAAATGCCGTAAAATCGCTAACTTTGCCGAATAAATTGAGAATTATTAAGTTATGATGAGGAACATCTTACTTGTTGCCTTGGGTGGAGCTGTCGGCTCAGTATGCCGCTACCTGCTTTCGGGCATGAATGCTGCTTCATGGCCTTGGGGAACAAGTGTGGTCATCGGTATTTTGGCTGTTTGGACAGGGATGAAACTTGCAGGTGGATAATTTTTCTGGTTTTGTGTAGTTTTTTGTATCTTTGCTGCGTCTAATGGGCAGAAGATTCAAAAACAGATGAGACAATGAATGCATTAGAAAAGCAGTTTGCGCAAACCGTAGCGGAACACAAGAGCACCATCTACACCGTGTGCTACATGTTCTCGCAAGATGCCGACGAGGTGAACGACCTGTTCCAGGAGGTACTAGTCAATCTATGGAAAGGCTTCGAGAGCTTCGAGCATCGCTCCGACCCAAGGACGTGGATCTATCGCGTCGCTCTCAACACCTGTCTCTCTCTCAACAGAAAGAAGCGGCGGCGTTCATCCGAAGTCCGGCTAACGATGGACATCAACCTCTTTGAAGACCGTGACGAGGACACCCGCCAGGTGGACATGCTCCACAAACGCATCTCCCGTCTGCAACCCTTCGACCGTGCGATTGTCCTACTCTGGCTCGAAAACCTGTCGTACGAGGAAATCGGGCAGATTGTGGGTATCTCGACTAAGAACGTCAGCGTCCGTCTGTTCAGAATCCGTGAACAACTTAAGAAAATTGAAAATTGAAGATTGAAGATTGAAAATTAAAAATTAAAAACATTAGACCATTATGCAAAACGATTTCGAATTAGAGAATATGCGCCAGCAACTGAACACCCTGAAGAAGAAGCTGGAAAAGCAGGAGATAGTGAACGACCGGATGATACGCCAGTCGATGAAGAAGAACGTGGTCGGCATCAACCGCACCTACCTATGGCTCAGTGTGCTTTGCGTCTTGATGATACCTTACTGCTATTGGGCCTTCGTCATGCTGAGCGGATTCAGCATCGCCTTCTGGATCGGCACCTGCGCCTTCATGCTCGTATGCTTCTTCTACACCCTATGGAATGGCAAGGACTTGCGCGACAACCGACTGCAGCAGGAAGACCTGTTGGAAGCTCGTCGTAAGATTGCCATTGCCAAGAAGCGCGACAGCCAGTGGTTGCTCTACGGCATCCCGATGCTCCTGCTGTGGCTCGCATGGTTTGTCTATGAGGTCTATCAGAAAGGTGGTTCTGAAGAGGTCACTGGTTTCTTCTGGGGCGGTACAGTAGGCGGCATCATCGGTGCCATCATAGGACTGAAAGTCCACTTCAAGACCCAGCACCAGTATCAGGACATCATCGACCAGATAGAAGACTTCACCAACGAGTAACGACAGAAAACAACGATATATCTGACAAAGCCCGGCTTGCAGTCTTGCAGGTCGGGCTTTGCGTAGGGAGTTTTGGTTTAGCGTCTATTTCACCTCTCGCTCCTGAATTGCCTTGCCTGAACCCCAGGCGGTGCCAACCTTCTCACCGACAACACGGTATTCGTTCTTGGCTGAGTCGAAGATGACGGGCTGCAGCTTCGAGAGGTCGATGTTGCCCTCTTCGTCGAGGATGCTCTCATCGGCACTCATGTTGACAATCTCACCAACCACACGGGCACCACCGTTCTCGTCCTCGTCGAAAGTAACCACCTTGCACTCCAGCGTCAGTTTGTATTCGTTGATGATAGGTGCATCCACGTTTGGACTCTTGGTGATGGTAAAGCCGGCCTTGGCGACCTTGTCAGGAACGTTGTTGCCAGAAACGATGCCAAAGTAGTCGCTCTGTACGATATCGTCCGCACTGGCCACCCCATGCAGCCATCATCACATCGGGATTCTCGTTTTCGTCCCATGTGGCAATCATAATGGCGGGCAGAGGTGTAATCACAGCCTTGTCGCTGAAGTATCAGTCGTGCTGCCGTATAGAGCCGGAAGCAGATCTCAATGTTCGTTCTTGTTTTCGACGGCAAAGGTACGAGCTTTATCTTATATCGCAAGCGATTTACTGGAATCTTTATGATTGTTTAACGATAAATCGTGTACGATATTATAATGGTCTGTGACTTTCTGATAATAAAGTCCAAAACTCTTCTTACAGCGATATAGATGTCTTCCTCCGCTGCTCCACCAAGTTGGCGAAGATACTCTGTTTCGAAAAAAAAAACGCGTTTGTTTTGTTCTTCTCTCGACTTTCCGTAACTTTGCAGCGCAGATTGCGTGCGAGAACGGGCTGCGCCTCACTAAATGTACTATAGAAAGAAGACTTTTCAAACATAGATGGAATCGATATATCAGTCATATCTGAACCTGACGGCAGGACAACGCAAACTGCTGTGTTTCTTGGCTTATACAGGCAAGAAGACCGACGAACAGATATTTTCTGTTTACCAGCATGGTGAAGACCTGAAGGCAGAACAGATGAAGAAGTTGGTCAATAGCCTGCGTGCCTTCTACGACACCGACTTTTACAGCTATCGTAACGAATACCAGTTGCATGCCTATCATGTCGCTCCACTGACACTTTACATGTTGGACGTAATGCCGCAGTGGAAGCTGCACTTCGACAAGTTCTATAAAAAGTACCAGTTGCCACAGGCGATGATGCTGATATCCAGACTGGAAAGCTGTATCGAGGGGAAAGCGGTCGATGGCCAGAGCAGTCGGGCTGCAGCCTTCCGCGATGCGGACATATTGGTGCCGTTGGCTTCCGATGTGCGTTTCATGCCTCTGATGACAAATGTGATGGATGTCAGTCGGTTTGTGCAGAACGTGGTGGTGTATCAGGTGGAGAACGACATAGCAGACCCCGAGAATGTCATCGGAAAGGTTGCCAGCACCTACTACCCTCGTATGATGCCAGCCCAGGCAAAAGAACTGAAGGCCGTCGTGGCGCTGTACGATTTCTTCAAACAGGGCCGCTATGACGAGAAAGTGGCTGGACGGAAGGACCTCTATGGCAGTCTGCTGGCCTGTGCGCAAGCGCTGTATGCCGGCGACTATTCTGCGGCTTTCAGCACGATGGGCGTAGCCCTTCGCGAGTCGAACAAGTCGCGGCAGACACAGGCAAAGGGCTTTTTCTCTCGTGTGCTAAACAACTACCTGCTGGTCATGTCCTACTATTTCCACAAGGCTGATGAGGGCAAGAAATTGGCTGCACTGGTGAGAAAAAACTATTTTGTGCAGAATACAGAGTCCAAGCCTGTCGTGTGGCTGGCCAGCTATTTTTCATCTGGCGCATTGCCCTCGCAAAAGACTCTCAGCGACTACCTGCAAGGCAAGACATTTGGTGCCAATACAAAATTAGGAGCTTATCTTGCATTGTTGGTCTCGCGCTTCCTGCACATCGACGTGGAGTGGCCCAAGGACCTGCCGCCAACGCCCAACATTCGTTTCCTGCGGCATGAGCTGTCGCCCTGGCTGGGGGTGGCTGCTGAGGAGAAACAACAGCTGGCCAACGACTTCGGAGGCGAGCCGCTGCTGTCGCGTGTACGCTATAAGCAGGCGTGGGAACTGCTGCTCGAAGAACTCACACCACGGGCAGAGGCTGCCCAGACGAAGGAAGGCCGTCAGGTGCGTGTTTGTTACATTTTGGACGGTTTCACCAGCGTGGAGCCTCGCGAACAGACTCGCCTGCAGTCGGGAGCCTGGGGCGCAGGCAAGCGCATGAGCGTGGAGCGCTTCAAGGAGGGAGCCGACTATATGGACGATACAGACCGGCAGATAGCCAATACTGCCGACCGGTGGGACTACGACCTGGACCTGGAACGCGTGCTGCCTTATCTCATCGGTTCCGACCGCGTCTATACTGGGTGGCGGGCACCCTTCATGCCCGTCACCATTGACGAGGAGAAGCCCTATCTGATGATAGAACGCACGAAAACGGCCTTCACCGTGAAGTCGAACATCGGCGACGCCGACCTGAGCGAGCCTGTAGTATATCGAAAGGACAGCGATACCCACTATACCGTCATCACGATGACCGACCGTCAGCGTTCCTACTACAAGAAATTGCTGGCCATCGGAGCCTTCCCCTTGGAGGCGGAAGACCAGTTGCGCGAGTTCCTGCCCAAGGTGAGCGACGTGGTAGAGGTGCATAGCGACCTGGTGGAAGGTGGCACTACGCTCGAACACCGCGACGGCTCGCCCATGCTTTGCCTGCAGGCCTTGCCGCAAGACGGCACCCCAGGCCACTACGGCGTGTGGTGCATGGCGCGCCCGCTGCCTGAAGGCAAGACGCTGTTCGACCCTGGGCAGGGCCTGAACCCCTGTGTGGCCGAGCAGGACGGCGTGCGCTACCAGGTGAAGCGCGACATCAAGGGCGAGCGGGCCAATCTGGACATGCTACGCACCTTCATCGGCGACAACGACCTGACGGATAAGGATGCCGACGAACTCTTCACAGACAGGACTCCAGCCGACCTGAATGCCGAAGGTCTGCTCAGGCTTATGGACTTTGTGCGCCAGCAGGGCGAACATTTCTACATGGAGTGGCCGGAGGGTGGACAACTGAACCTGAAGACGGCACAGCCCTCAGCTTGGAACGTCTCGCTGCGTTCGAAGAGCGGATGGTTTGAGGTGGAGGGCGAGATTCCAATAGACGACGAGACCGTACTCACCGTTGGCCAGCTGTTGCAGCTGATAGCCGAGAGTCCGCGAGGAGGCTTCATCCGGCTCAACGACACCGACTTCCTGGCTCTCAGCGACCGTCTGCGCAAGCAGTTGGCACGCTTGGAAAGCCTCGCCGTCAGCAACCGTGGGCACCTGCAGATATCAGAGTTTCATGCCTCGCTGTTGGGCAATGCTCTCAGCGGCGAACTGGAAATAAAGCACGACAAGCGCATTGACCAGCTGCAGAAGAAGATCAAGCAGAGCATGGCGCAGCAGCCCGACACCCCCAAGACACTGAAGGCCGAACTGCGCGACTATCAGACCGACGGCTACCAGTGGATGACCCGAATGACCGGCTGGGGGGCTGGCGTCTGCCTCGCTGATGACATGGGACTGGGAAAGACCGTGCAGACCATAGCCTTCATGCTGCATACGGCCGACAAGGGGCCTGCCCTTGTGGCGGCGCCAGCGTCCGTGGTGCTCAACTGGCAGCGCGAGCTGCAGCGCTTTGCTCCGTCGCTGCGCGTCGAGGTGCTCAACACGTCCAACGACCGCAAAGGCATGGTCGAACAGGCCGCAGCCCGCGATGTCGTCCTGACCACCTACGGCCTGTTCGTCACAGAGGACCAGATACTCTGCGCAAAAGAGTGGAACACCGTCTGCTTGGACGAAGCCCACGTCATCAAGAACCGCCAGACCAAGACCTCTGCCGTGGTGATGCGTCTGCAGGCCACCCACCGCATTATCCTGACAGGCACTCCCGTGCAGAACCATCTGGGCGAACTATGGAATCTGTTCCAGTTTGCCAATCCGGGTCTGCTGGGCAGTCACGAACAGTTCCGCCAGAAGTATATCGTGCCCATTGAGCAGCAGGACAACAAGGAGCGTTCGCGCCAGCTGAAGCGCATCGTCAGCCCCTTCATGCTGCGCCGCACCAAGCAGGAGGTGGTAGAGGAACTGCCCGACAAGACCGAGATCAACCTGCCCGTAGAGCTCAGCGACGACGAGTTGGCCGTCTATGAGGTCATCCGCCGCAGGGCCAAGAAATTGTTGGAGGACGAACAAGCGGCCTCGGGCGTCAGCGTCAACACCCTGGCAGAAATCACTCGTCTGCGTCAGGCAGCCTGCTCGGCAGAGCTGGTGGAGAAGAACTGGAAGGGCGACTGTTCGAAGCTCAACGCCCTAAGCGACCTGCTGCAGGAAATAGTAGATGGCGGCAATGCCGTGCTGGTGTTCAGCCAGTTCACCTCGTTCCTGTCCATGGTGCGCCAGCGTCTGGACCGGCACGGGCAGCCCTACCTCTATCTCGACGGAGCGGTTCCTGTGCGCCAGCGCGACCAGCTGGTGCAGCAGTTCCAGCGTGGCGAGTGTCCGGTGTTCCTCATCAGTCTGAAAGCAGGCGGACTGGGCCTGAACCTGACGGGTGCCAACTACGTCATCCATCTTGACCCGTGGTGGAACCCTGCCATCGAGCAGCAGGCCACCGACCGTGCCTATCGCATTGGCCAGCGACAGAACGTGACCGTCTATCACCTCATATCGCAGCATACTATAGAGGAGAAGATACTGCGCCTGCACCAGACCAAACGCAACCTGGCCGATGCCATGCTCGAGGGTACCAGCGAAAGCCATAAGCTGACCAGCCGCGAACTACTGGCCATGATAGACGGAAAGTAGGAAGCCAGGGGCGCCTCGCGGTGGTTGGACAAAAGCAGGAGGGCGCACTCACTGCGGCCTCCTGCGTCCCCAGGGTTATTTACAAACTTTACTTAATCGCTCCTTGCTTGCAAGGAACCATGCTGCTCGCCCAAGTCCGTCACCGCTTCTTTTCGATGATGTAGTTGGGCTCTCCCTTCTCGCGCTGGAAGATGTCGCGCAAGATTATTTCCTTCATGTCCGAGCGGGTGTCGAGAACGCGGCAAATGGACATGACGTAGGCGGTGAACTTCTCCGGCAGGTTATCCACCCTCAGCCACGAATCCTCCAAGCCGTTCCACTTGCCACGGAACTCTTCACGCGTGAGCGAAATGATCTCGCCCTTCCTTCCGCACTCCATGTACTGGCCGTTCTTGTACGACCACGTTCCGTAGTCGTGGGGCTTTACGTCCACGGAGCCATCTGCATAGATGAAGAACTGCGCAAAGCAGTACTCGCCATCGGGATTGTATATCTTCACGGCAGAAAAGTTCTTCCCCATGTCAAACGTCACACCCTTCGAATTGGTGTAGCCGTTGAATTTCCACACACCGGCCATCATCTTCTCCTGCTCTGACTGGGCTGAGGTGTTCGTCGCTCCGATGAATGCCACGAGCATCATCAGGCAAATTGCTTTCAAGTGTTTCATAATGTCACTGCGTTTTTTTGTGGTTTAATAATATGGTTACTCGAGTAATTCTCGTCGCTAAAGGTTCCTGATGTATTCGTCCAGCTCCCTGGCGCCGCCCTTCTTCCCAAACAGCTTGAAATAGAGCCTGCTGCGTATGGAACTGATACTGCTATACTCTCTGTACGTGTGAACGGCTATGGCCGACGGGGGAATGCCCAGCTTGGTAAGCACACAGACGCGCTGTTCCACTTCTGAGAGCTGCCCCATCTCGGCCAGTCTTCTGAAGAACCCGGGGCAGGCACTCTTCATCTGCGCCTCCAGCTCCTCCCACTCGTCCTGTTTCAGTGCCGGTCCCTCGTACAGGCGTTGTCGCAACGCCAGGTAATAGTCTGTGTGGACAAATGCCTGCTCAGCCTGCTCCTCACGCGTGGGCGCTTCCTTCACATCGGTGTCACACTTCTCGGCTGTAGGCTGGAAAAACCGTTCTTTCACCCTCAGCCTATAATAAGTGTATAGAGCAACAGGACATACAGCCCCAAGAAGTGCAAGCAGCCATGTCCAGACGTTTCTGTCGTCGGTCGTTGCCGTTGCCGGTACAATGTATTGGGTCTTACGGCCGTGATTCGGCCGAAGGGCTTCTTCAACGGTTCTCTCTATTTCTGATACCCTCTCGGCAGCCATTTCGTCGCTCTTCACATACACCTCTACATAGTCGCCACGGTCTATGCCTATGGTATGGCTGTCTATGATTTCCAGTTCCGTCATCCTTCCATGTTCTATATAGACAGTATCGTATGGCGACATCATGAAGAAGTATTCTGACATGTCATGTGGCTTCACAGGCTTCCGGCTGTCGTCGATGTTCACTTCTGCCACATAGTATGTGCCGTTGTCTTCGAAGAACCGATACCACACATATTCATATCCCGTCCGCACGTCAACTCGCTGCCCCGACATGAAGTGGAGTTCGCACAGGTCCCAGGTACCCGTGAGGCTAAAGTCTTCTGCCGTTGCCTCCTGATTATCCTCTTGTGAAACACCACACCCCACGAACATGAAGACCAACGACAAGAGCAGTCCTCTTGTCGCCACGAGCGTGGTCTGTTTCGTTGTCGGCGAGTATGTCTTGTCTGCATTCATATACCCGTTGGTTTGAAAATTCGGCTGCAAAGGTAGGACATCTCGCTGAACCCGCAAAACTTCTGTATTCGCGATTTATTCGCAAATCATTCGCACACGGTGCAAGCGCTTGATAAAGCCCGTGTTATTCTGTGTTTTTCCGTGCCAAAATTTGAGTTAATTCTGAACTCTAAATACTAAGTTCCTATGGGCAACATAGGCAAGAGTTTTCTGCACATTTAGATTAGAAAAACCTGTCGCATGTGGCAATTTGTGCCACAGCCCGAACAGACTTTTTCCCCTGTGCGCGCCAACGACATTTATGCGCCATCGCAACTGGGCCTCCGTTACGGTGTAATGGGGCTCCCGTTGGTATGTAACGGGGTCTCCGTTACGCTTCAAAAGGGCCTCCGTTGCGGTCTAACGGGGCTTCTGTTGCAGCTCAGGAAAGCCACCATTTTGTTAACTGCCTGTTGCACAGCTCCATAGAAAACGTGCCCCAGAATGGCGTTTTTCACCGCCATTTGCCCTTTGCTTGAAAATATTCAATTCTACAGGT
>FLNV01001055.1_pt1 | contig 39139 bp, 25 predicted proteins | sample 1140351 | NCBI WGS metagenome assembly FLNV01 (sample SAMEA3878207, study PRJEB12797) | bioreactor metagenome | biome: Moose rumen | place: Sweden | collected 2011-10
CGGAGAAAGACTTCGTATGGTACACGGAGCAGAAAGAGGCATGGAAAAAGCTCACACAGAAGGATCCTACCGACGAGACAGCATGGCTGAACTACTACAATGCGGCACGCTATATGGCATGGTATAGTGAGAATGACACCACGGCAAGGCAGGCAGTAAGGGAGATGGAGGCTGCCATCCCCGACAGTTACACCTTCAACTATTGTGCTTTCAGGGAGTCCAACTCGGGCAAGGGATACGGTGACGCTCATGAATATGCGGAGAAAGCCTTGTCGATGTTACCTGATGATATGCAGTTCTTCGACTACGACCAGTGGGTGTGCTATTTAGCCATGCAAGGAGATGAACAGCGGATGAAGTCTATTGCCAAGCGTTATTTCGAAAGCGGCATCTACTCTGAGGGTATATTGCGCTATAGCTATAACGAACTGCAGGGCATGGACGAGGGCGGCATCTATATCGGCAACGGCGATGCTACCATCATACCAAAATGGCTGATACAAGAGGGGATGAACGCACATAAGGACAAGACCATCGTATGCGCCTCTTTCCTTGCCGTGAAAGAATACCGCGAATGGCTGTTTAAGAAATTAGGGATCACCTTACCTACGCTGAAAGAACCGCAGCGGGCAGAGGATTACGATGACAATGAGGTGGCACTCATCAATGCCATCATCGAAAAATATGGCAACAAGGTATATTTCTCTCCACTGAACATGAACACCAACAGCTATTGGAAAGATAATCTCTATAACGAGGGACTCGTACTGAAATATGCAAAGAAGTCATACGATAACCTGGCTGTGAAGCGCCGTAACGTGGAGCAACGCTATATGATGGAGTATCTGCTGGTGTCATTCCACCCCGAATGGACCACCGGTCAGCGGTTAAGCGCCAACTATGCCGTGATGCTCGCCGACCTCCTACCCTATTATGCCAAACATGACCAGAAACGCTACGACTGGCTGATGCGCCTGTTGGTGAGCGGTGTGTCGAACACATCACTAAGTGAGGAACGAAAACAGGAGATATTGAGTTTGCTGTTATAAGAAAGACTTATGCGCATACCGTTACGATTATCGGCAATGTCCGACGAACAACTGATGCACATGGCTGCCCTGAACAGCGAACGTGCGTTTGAGGAACTCTACAACCGTCATGCCCGACGGCTGCAGGGTTTCTTCAACAGGCGGTTGGGAGATGCGGAACTGGCAGCCGACTTCACGCACGATACTTTCCTACGGATCTATGCTGCAAGGGAAAGTTATCAGAAAGGAAAAAACTTCCGTGCATGGCTCTACACCATCGCCTATAACCTCTGCAAGAACCATTATCGTAATCAGTTATCGATGGTATATGAGCAGGAGGAAGATGTGAGAGACGACCATAACATCGAGATAGAGATGGACGATGCTATCCTGCGGGAAGCACTCCGGAAGATTCTTCGTGAACTGCCCCAGCCGCTCGCCTTGCTCTTCTCACTGCACTACGAAGAGGAGCTTACCGTTCCACAGGTGGCACAGATCACCAACCTACCGGAAGGTACGGTGAAGTCGCGCCTGCATAAGACAATGACAATCATTAAGAATAAACTCAAGCAATATGGTTAAAGATCAAGATATCATCCGCGCAGCCAGACAACTGCGTGACGAGGAAAACGAGAAGTTACGTGTACGCAGATGGCAACGTGGGAACCACTCCCGTTTCCAAGGTTGGCTCACGGCAGTACCTGCTGCTGCCATCATCGGTTTCCTGTTAGGCATCTGGACCAGTTCCGCCAGTCATGACGACAATAACATGACAGCACTGGTAGATACGGTTTATGTGAAGGTGCATGATACGCAGACAAACACAGATACCATCAGGCAAGTCAGTGAACCGCAGAGCAAGCCCGTTAAACAATCAAAGAAAAGTGTTGCAAAACAAAAGCCACGGAACATCCCTACAGGACATTCCATGGCTGATGATAAAATACGCTACGATTTGTTGGTAAGGAATTAAGGAAATGGAAAATGGGAAATGGGAAATGGATAATGGATAATGGATAATGGGAAATGGGAAATGGAAAATCGGAGACTGACTCTGAAATGATCCGTTGTGATTGCCAGACAATTGTCTTTTCGTGTATTACCCGTCTATAAAAGAATTTATCCCTGAATCTCCAAAAGATTCGGAGATAATTATTATATTTGCAAGCAGAACAATATGTGTGGTCATGAAAGATAAAGAAACAATAATACGGATAGTAGCTGAGTATTTCAAAAGCCAGCCTGTTTCAAAAGTATGGCTCTTTGGCTCCTACTCTCGAGATGAACAGACCGTAGACAGTGATGTGGACATTCTTATCGTTCCGGATGGTAATGTCGGGTTATTCAAGTTAAGTGGAATGTATCTTGACTTGCAAAAATTATTGATATTGCCCGGAATTTAAAAAATGACGGTAAAGAAACGTCGTTATTCACAAAAAAAAGTGACAATGTAGTGTTAAAGTAGAGAAAAAACACGCAGAATTACTTCTTTTATAAAAAAGATTGTATCTTTGTCATTAGATTATCCAATGACTATTATCACCATGAAAGAGTTAAGATGTCCCCATTGCGGAAAAGTGTTCCAAGTAGATGAAGCTGACTATGCCAGTATCGTCAGTCAGGTGAAGAATCAGGAGTTCGACGCTGAGATCAACCGTCGTCTGCATGAGTTAGACGCACGGCATAAAGCCGAACAGGAACTGGCAGCAGCAAAAACAGAACAAAACTACCAGTCGCTACTGAATAAGAAACAGTTGGAGATCGGCGCCAAGGAAGCTGAGTTGGAACGGTTAAAAGGAGAAAGTATTTCCAGGTTAGAAAGACTCTCGAGTGAAAAGGATGCCGTGATAGCACAGTTGAAAGCCACCATAGAACAGAGTGCCGATAAACTGCAGTTGGCTGTCATGGAAGAGCGTTCGAGGGCACAACAGAAGATACAGACCAAGGAGACGGAGATAACGCAGTTGCGTAATGCTGTAGAGTTGGAGAAGAGGGAGGCACAAATCCACGAGGCGGCATTGCTAAAGCACCATGAGGAAGAGTTGCGCATCAAACAAGAGCAGGTGGATTATTACAAAGACCTGAAGACGAGGATGTCGACGAAGATGGTGGGTGAGACCTTAGAGCAGCACTGCAGCATAGAGTACGAGCAATATATCCGTCCGATGCTGCCCCAAGCATATTTTGAGAAAGACAACGAGGCGGTGGATGGCACCAAGGGTGATTTCGTCTTCCGTGACTATGAGGAGGGCACGGAGTATATCTCTATCATGTTTGAGATGAAGAACGAGATGGACACCACTGCCACCAAGCACAAAAACGATGATTTCCTGAAGAAGTTGGATGATGACCGTAAGAAGAAAGGGTGCGAGTTTGCCGTGCTGGTCAGTATGCTGGAAGCAGACAATGATCTTTATAACAGTGGCATTGTCAACAAGTCGCACCTCTTCCCGAAGATGTATGTCATCCGTCCGCAGTTCTTTGTGCCCTTCATCAACCTGTTGGTGCAGACATCCCGTAAGAGTCTGGAATACAAGAAGCAGTTGCAAGTGGCACAGAACAAAGAGGTGGATGTCACCAACTTTGAGAATCAGTTGCAGGAATTCAAGGATAAGTTCGGAAGAAACTACCGTCTGGCCAGTGAGAAATTCCGTAATGCCATCAGTGAGATCGACAAGACCATTGCTCATCTACAGAAGGTAAGGGATGCCCTTGTGGGCAGCGAGGACAATCTCCGCCTGGCCAATGACAAAGCAGAGGGGCTGACTATCCGTAAGCTCACCTATAAGAATCCTACCATGAAGGAGAAATTTGAGCAAGCCAGAAAGTCAGAATAAAAAAACATCAAACTATAGCACAACAGTAAATATGGATAAACAAGAGGCATCAGTTAACCCATCCAACAAGAACAACTCTTTAAGAAGGGGTTGTGGCTGTCTTTTAGTGACGATAGGCGTTGTCATAGCCCTGTTCGCTCTCTTCATCGCTGTCGCAAGTGTTATCGGTGAGGAGAATGGGTATGAAAAGAATGAGGCTGAATGGGAGGCGTATAATGCCAACCTGCCGGTTATCGACTCTCTCTATGAGGCAGGGGTTCCCGACTCTATCATCGAGCAGCAATACCCCCAGCCTCAAATCCGGCAAGGAGGGTTTGCCGTCATCTTCGGTGGTATCACGGCGGTGGTTATCCTGATTGTCGGCGTCATCCCTCTTATCATCGGTATCGTGCTACTCAGAAAGAAAAGACGAAAAAGAGCGTAAAGGAAATATTCAATGGGGGTAGGATCCGTTTGCAATCCTACCCCCCATTTTTCATTTCACATGGAAGACGATGGTTTTGTCACGTGCCGAGAAGGCCGGAGCATAGACACACTGCAGGGTGGCGGCACCACTCTGGTAGGTTCCTGCCCTATCAATGTAATACTCCGTCTCTATCTCATGCTGTCCCTTGCGCATCTGATCGTAGAAGTAGTTGGTGGAGTGATCGGTCGGTGACACATAACAGCCATTACGACAGCCACTCAACTGATTGACAGGCTCCATACAAGCAGCCCGTTTGTCAACCACCTGCACGAAGTCATAGTCACGGTCGGCAACGATGGTCAGTCGTATCTTCACACGGTCGCCGACACTGACATTGAATGACTCCTGCGGACCGACTGCCTTCCCGTTGATACTTACCACCTCGCGTTTCAGGGAGAACCCCTCCTGTGTGGCGGCAATCTTGTCAACGGTCTGATAGTACTGCGCATAGACAGCTCCCCAGGAGGTTCCCTCGGAAGATTTCTTCACTGTCAGTTGTCGCTTACCGGTGGCATCCACTGTAGTATTGACATATCCCATGCCGGCAACCTGTGGGGTAGCCTCAAGGGGTTTGCCGTCGATAGTGATCTGACTTGGCGTATCGGTAGGCTGCAGCGCCTTCAGGTTATCTTTCAGGAAAGAATGTACGGCATTGACGGTATTCACCGGTGTGTCCCATACCTGTGTGCGCTTCTCCTGCAACAGCCAGCGCTGCATCTCCTCGATATATTTCTCATTGTTCTTAGGATCCACCATCTTCATGGCCTCGATACATGCCACGGACGTAGGAATCTTATAATCAAACCACGAGCTATAAGCTTTCCTCGTATCAAAGTAACGACCCATCTCCTCGGTAAAGACAGAATATTCAATCATGCTCTCCAGGAACTCAATGGCTTTACTACGCTCTCCATAGGTGGCGAGAACCACCGCGGCTGTCGCCTTCCCGTAGATAGTGAGGTCACCCGTGATATCCTTCAGTCGGTCAACTACAAACAATGTATTATCATCAGCCTTATCTCCGTTGATTGCACGGATATAGAGATAATCGATGAGGAACTCCGACGGCTGACATCTCGTCCCTCTCTCCTTCTCATACGTCTTCATATAAGCCACCTCCCTGTCGGCGATGTTTGTCAGAAACCCCATCGCCCTGCCGAGCAGTTGATCCAGTTGTTTGTCACCACCTGTCATGGTCTGTTGACGGGCAAGGATATGTGCCACGGCCGTTGTGGTATAGACAGAGGAAGACATCCCCTTCATCCAAGAGAAGCCACCGTCGTTCAACTGTAGGTTCTTCAGTCGTTCCACAGAGGTTCGCAACTTCTCCGACAACTGTTCTGTGTCGAGGTAATCAGCAAGTTGTTCCATTCGTTCTGTCTCATTCTCCGCATCCAGCGCCCATGGTGTCTCTTCAAGCAGGAGACTCTTCATTTGTTCATTCCTCTGCAGTTCCGACACCACTGTTTTCTTCTGAGAGGTGGCATTCTGTTTCTTCCACTCCTGGATGGTGGTACGGATGACGGGGGAGGAATTGATCAACCACCCTCCCACTGACTGAGCATAGGCAGAGGCGGCAATAGAGATGGCGTTATCAGCGGGATCTGCTGCCAGTGTCGGCAGTGTCTGCACCATCATCCATGCAGGATTCTCCGCATGCTCTACCGTGAGCATAGAAGGTAATACGTCTGCCAGTTGGTTGTTCACAAAGAGTTTTGTCAAGTCAATCTGCTCCTCACCCGGATGATGCTGGGTGATGACACGGGTGTTGATAACCTGTTCCACATCCGGTAGGATAGGCAGATAATGCTGTTCCCCATCACTATAACCCTTACCCTGTGCAATGACACGACAGATAAGCGGACGGATACCCAGATAGTTCTTCCCGTCTTGTGTCAGTGCCGTGAGGTTATGGGTGACAGTGGATGAGGCGTTAGGTGCGATGGAGTACGGTTGCTTTTGGGTGAATACCACCTTCTCGGTGGCAGGGTCAAGCAACTCCAGTGTGGCGGTGCCCGTCACGGTATTGGCAGAGGTGTTAACAAGACGTGAGGTGACAGATGCCGCATCGTTATGACGGATGAAGCGCGGAATGTTCGGTTGTACCATTACCGTCTTACTGGCAATCGCCTCAGCCTCCAGCAAAGCAATATTCATCTCTTTGTCGTGAGCCAATCCCATAAAACGCCAGGTGGTCAGTGCCTCGGGCAAGGTAAACCGCAGTGCCACCTGTCCGTTGGCGTCTGTTGTCAGCGCCGGATAGAAGAAGGCCGTCTCGTTAAGGTTCTCACGCACTGAATGTCCCTCGGCCGACTGCACAAGCTCTGCCGGAGTATCCGACTCTTCCGCATAGGATGTCTCCCTAGCAAGGAGTCCACCCTCACGGACGGCAGCCCCGGTAAACATAGGACGTGACTCAAGTATCATATAGGAAGGTATTGAAGCCAACCTGTCGAATTGTAAATTCCTGACCTCCAACCTCTCCAACTCGGGGCTCTCCCTATCACTGATATCATAGATGTATCCCATCTTCCAGGGAGCGGATGGCGTGTTCTGACCCAAACGATGGTCGAACGCCCACTGATGACCTTTCAACTGTTCGAGTGACTTGTCATAGAGTGTTGTCATCACCTGTGCGTTGGCTGGTTTGCCATTCTTGTCTTTCACACGTAGTGTCCATGTCTCTTTCTGGCCGGGAGTCAGCTTGTCACGGAAGGTGGTCCACTCCATCTTCAACTCTTTCTTCGGCAACGGACGACTGATCACTGCCTCATGGCTGTAGAACACCGTATCTTTCACCCAACAGAAGGCCACGCTGATACCTTCCTGATATTCCTCCTTGTAACTGAAGTTCAGCGTCTTTATCTCATTACTCAAGTCGAGTCGCCCCATCTCCAAGACTTTCTCTCCTGTGGTGACGGTATAGAGGATATGGGTATCGGCATCACTGCTGCCCACCTGTACATATACCGGACGATCATCGGTGAGGAACTCCTCATCGCTCACATAGAACCAGTCGGATGTCTTCACTGCCGGACGGCTATCTTTCATGTCGAACACCACAAACTGCTGTTTGAGCGTATCTGTGCCGCAGATGGCCATCAGTTGATAGTTACCTGAGGGGAGACCCTCTTTATACTGCGGCATCTGAGCGAGGGAGATGGCTTTGTTGGCTTTGTCTGTTCCCACGAGATTCACTCCGTTGGTAACCTCCAACTGTTTGATAGAATATGTTATCGGATCATCTACAGACTGTCCTGAGGCATTGAGGACCTGTACGGTGAACGACTTCAGACTGTCGCGCAACACCTTCTGAGGGATATCCACATACATCATCCGTGACTTGGAGCCTAACGGAAGCGAACACTCCCCAAGCTGACTCTCACCTCCCTGATCAGTTACCTGTGCCTCGATGTTAAAGCGGTAATAACCGTATTTCCCGGAAGCGTATGGCAATGCAAGTGGCACTCGCATCTGGAAGGAACCGTCCGCATTGGTAACGGTCTGCTCTTCTGCCACGAGGTCATCATGCTGACCGTTCCTAAAATCTCTCCACCAATAGAGCACCCTGGCGCACTTTACCTTATAACTTACCTTCGCCCCTTGCACCGGCACACCGTTATAGCCCATGGCCTTTCCTATAACAGTAAGGGTATCACCACACTTATATGCCGTGGTAGGTTTTGCCACTTCCACATAGAAGGTAGGACGCTTATATTCCTCCACGCGGAAAGACACATAGTCATCCTTTCCAATCCTGATGGCATAGACTCCACCCAAGCACTTCTCGGGCAGCACAAAGTCAGCATGCGCCGTACCGAAGTTGTCGGTGGAAACCTTCTTACTGTTAATCTTCTTTCCCTGCGGGTTCACCAGTTCCATGTCAACCATCCAACCGGGGATGGCTTTAGTGGTAATGCCATCCTCATTATCCACAGCTATCGCTGCCACGCTGACCGTCTGTCCTGGTCGGTAGATGCTCCTGTCGGTAAAGAGGTTGAAGAACCGCTCCCTGTCAATCTTACCGCCATACGAGAAGCCCCTGCGTATTTTCTGTTCACGATACCCCCAGTCATCATCGGTATAGGCAAAGAAAACCTTGTCCCATCCCGAGATATCAGCCACATATTCGCCATATTGGTTGCAATCCGCCGTGACCGTCTTGGGTTTCGAGGTGGCATGATCGTCTTTCACATCAACATGCGCGTTGGACATCGGCTTTCCTGTAGTAGAGTTGACGACAGCCAGACGTACCTTCCTGTCTGGCAGCGGCTGCATCAGCAGGGCGATGTCGGTAACGTGGAAATAGTTGTGGATGGTCTCGATTCGTGGGTTGTCTGTGATATAATCAATAAGGTAAACACCCGCAGGCATCCCCTCCACCCAGATAGAATCGCTGAACTCCTCGAAGGGATCATGAACAGGATAATCCTTGTCTATCAACACCTTATGGGAACCAGAAACGGCATACTTGGCAATCATGTCCCTGTAGGTACCTTCGGTGAGTGAGTATTGTGTCTCCTTACCGATATCGACTTTCGTAATCTCCACCTTCAGATGGTTCACCCCTTTGAGTTGCGGGAATCGCACCAGCTTAGGTTTTCCGGGAAGCACATACTCATAGCCCTGTACCACCTTGATGACCGGACAGGTCATACTTGCCAGATTATTCTTCAATACAGCACATCTCTCATAGCCGTTCCATCGGTCGATAGCCTGTAAGAGGTAATCATACTTCTGCTTGTCGGTGATATCCTTACTATAATCCATCATCCGATACCTTACGATGGCTGCCTCACAGCACTCAGGCAAATCACCGTATTTCTCTATCAGAGAGTCAACACTCGCCACCAACGGATTCTTCGCCCATTTATTGTAATAGTAATACGACACCTCACTCTCTAACGTCTCGAGGGTAGCCATCATCGCTGCCTTGCGCCGTTTGGGCTGTTGGTTGTAGCAGTCGCGCATCACCTTAGGACGCTTTGCCTCATGGGCTATGACACTCAGTAGGTCATGATCGTAGATACTTCCATCCCTGCCCTTAATGACGTATGGCTCGAAACCTTGCGCCTTCGTCTTACTCAGCAGCATCGGTTTGGCAAGAGCGATATCGAAATAGTCACTGGGACTCTTGTCCGTATATTCTCTTAGTTCACTGTCAGTATTCAGCACACTACCAATCATCGTGCTATAGACCGCCTTGGGAAGATCCTTCTTCTGTAGTTCGGCTTTCTCCACCAACCGCAGGAAAGCAGGTGCCAGAGAGTCGGGTGAGATAGATTTCTTCAGATGGAGCGTCCGCAGCTCCGCTTTCATCAGATGTCCATACGCTTTCTCCTTCTCTGCTTTCCGGATGATCTTATCAAGGATATCTATCTCTGTCTGAGGGAGATCCTTCTTTGATGCCTCCTCCACATTATCCCATAACTGTTGATAACTTTGTGCCCTGACATCTATCGTCATGGAAGAAAGCACTACACTGAGAATAATGACGGAAACCATCGAGTATTGTCGATACAACGGAAAATGAAACTTAATTTTGCGCATAATAGTCAATGGATTGATAATAGCACAAAGATAGGTTATTTCTCTCAACTAAACAAATATTTAACAGAGAAAAGTTTTTGTTTGGAAATATTTCTAAATGAGACACACGCTGTAGACATACCGTTTGTCACTGCTTACCACTGTGGTGATGGATGACGGCATGTCGTTGAGCACCTCCTTCATGTTGTTTCGCAAACCTTCACCGGAACATTTCAGCACCGCCTCCTTCATCGTCCACAGTCGGGTGAAGGCTACGTCGGGACGCTCTGCCTGCATAATCTCCGCTATCTCACGATCGTTCATCGTATAGCGCATCACATTCTCACGGTAGTGTGATACCGTCTCCACATCGACACCCACCTCCCGATCGCTCAATGCACAAACCACCGCTTCCCGACAATGACTCATATTGAAACATATCTCCGGACGCCCGATGATCTTTGGTTTACCGTGCACACCATATTCAAAGACCGGCTTCTCTGTGATACCATATTCCTTCTGCAGTCCCTCGCACAAGAGGAGGTAGGCGATGGCGCACGTCTTTCTCCCTAACTCATGACGATATCTCAAGGCTATCTCCCGCCGCTGCTCAGAGAGGAACGGCAAGGAGGCTTCGAAATCGAAATCACCGATATGGTCGTTGAGATAGATCATCAATGGTTGTGATGGATGTGTTGATGGTCAGCCGGCTCCTTATCGATATCCACCAAGGTATATTTCTTGGAGCCCAGTCCGATCTTCTCCGCATAGTCGGTGATATAAGTTCCGTGCTGACGGTTGATGCGCTCGATGAGCGGCTTATTGTCATCACCCGGCTTTGCTTGGTAATTGAATACCTTATCCAGACAAGCCTGATCCACGGCAACAGGATCCAGGCTGGCCATGATACCCATGTCTTGCAGTTCCGGCTTGGCAGGATGCCCGTCGCAGTCGCAGTCAACCGACATATTGTTCATCACGTTGATATACACCACCCTGCCCTGCATATAGTCGTGCACGGCTTGTGCGGCAGCGGCCATCGACTCCAGGAAGTCGTCCTGTGTAGGACCTGCGGCGAGGTACTCTGGTGTCCATGCCAATGTGGCATCATCCGTCTTACCTGCCGTGTGGATATAGGCCTTACCAGCTGTGGATGCCACACCGATACTGGCATTCTTCAGCACACCGCCGAAGCCGCCCATGGCATGTCCCTTGAAATGTGCCAGGTTGATCATGAAGTCATAGTCGGCCAAATGCCCGCCCACGATGTCATACTTCAGGTGTTTCTTATCCTTGATGGGGATGCGTATCTGATCGTACTCATCCATGATATCCACGGCAAAGATAGAGTCGAAGCCATGCTCATGGATCGTCTGCCAGTGTTTCTTCACATCCTGACGGGTGCCGCCGTATGCCGTGCAGCACTCCACGATGGTGCCATCCACCTCATCCACGAGGTTACGTATAAAGGGAGGTTTGAGGTAATGAGGATTACCCCCTTCACCGGTAGAGATCTTCACTGCCACATGTCCTCGTGGCTGTACGCCAAGCGCCTTGAAGATCTTCACCAATGATTCCGGCGTTATCTCTTTCGTGAAATACACCTTCGACGGACCTCCATCGGGTGTATGATGCGGTCTGTGTCCTCTCGGTTGTGCTGCTATGCCAACCGTTACCAATGTCATCAGCAAGATGACGAATAATCTGTTCGTTTTCATTGTTAATCTGTAATAGTTATATTTGCAAAATTACAAAAAAAAAAGAAAAGACAATCAGATAGCATCATTTTTTTTGATACTATCTGATTTATTGGCAGAATAATCCTATATAACTATTTTACTTTTAAGACCTTTTTGTCACCCACAATAACAATATCCCTTGCTTGTCCGGCATTTATCCGTTGTACGCGGAGATTGTAGTATTTGTTCCCTCCGTCAGTTTTTCTGAGATCAAAGGATACCGCTATGTCATCTGTGTAAGTATGTCCCGCATAAGAAACAACAAGGAATAAAAAGAGGATTTTTCGTAATGCGTTATTTTATTTGGTTCCTATTCAAAAACCTGACGACTGCCCTGAGCCATGCCTGACGGATCATGTGCCACACCGGGCACCTCAGCAAAAGTCCACCCGAAGCTATATCCTGCCTGTTGGGCTATTTGCTGCGACTGCTGATAATAATAACGTCCGCGCTCATTACGGTTCTTTCCTTGTGCCAAGGATCCCTCATTGTCGTTCAATCCCACGGTACTGGTGTCTTCACTTCCTACATAGACATAGAGTTTGCGGGCAAGTGCCGTTTGCTGCGTTTTACTGTCAGCCTCACTTACCTTTCTCAATCCGTAAGGAAACTCTACCGTAAGATCCGGTACCGTGTACCACCCGCTGTTACATGCCACGGCCTTACCAATACGGGCATCCTGCATGAAGGTAACATACCGGTGTACAAACTGAGCCCCCGCAGAATGCCCCCACATGTTATAGGTGGACTGATTACCCTGTGTAAATCGTACGATCTCTTCAAAGAGCGATTCTACATAATTGAAATTCCACTGTTCACGTGGCAATAATCCGCTACTGCTCTGCCGGGTGTTCATCCCTCCGAGGATATACTCTGTAGTTGTCGGATAAAAATCAGTCCCATATTGAAGAGCAAAAATCATCACTCCTTTACTATTGGCCCAACTGGAGAACAGTTGCAAATGGGTATCGGCATCACGGGATTCTCCGGGAAATATAAACAGGATCGGCATCGTCTTCATATTCCCATTCTTGGGAATCTGATAATAGACCGTAATGGGTTTATCCTTCAATGGCTCGTAGCCATTGTATATGAGCTGATGCATAATCCCATCTTGTGTCAAAGAGATGGTTGACTGCGGACTGACAGGGTCTTCCTCAGGAAGGACATCGTCTTCCCAGCAGCCGACTAACAACAGTGAAAACAGACATGCACATGCACTGAACATGATATTCTCTAATCTTTTCATCTTGTACATGGTTATATTAGAACATCACCTGCAAATTCAGGTTTATGGAACGGTTCTTATAAGGGAGCATAAACTGAGTGCGATACTTGGTATAATTAAATGCCAATTGCAGTTTGACGGTATTGCCAGATAAATACTTCGAAAGACCTACATCATAGCTCGACATCTTTGACAAGGCTGAAGCGTCCGTCTCTTCAAATTCCGGTTTGACATAGCTCCACGCCGCATCAACAGCCCATAAAGAGGGGAATAGGTATCCAGCCTGCACATCTACCCCGTTGCCTAATGCCAGATACTCTGAAATCTGCTCAGGTTTTAGCTTCGATGCGGCACTCGCTGAGGTATAGAGCTTGTCCAACTCTGTTGCTGTGGTGTTCTGCCAATCGACAAGCAGTGTAAAGCCCTGCCATTTCATCATGATATCCGCAGAAAGTTTACGGTAGTCAGGGAAGCACTCCTCACCCTCAGCATTATACATCGTGAAATCACCATGTCCCTCACCCACTTTGTTACTGGCTCCACGGTTATAACTGAAAGCGCCACCAATCGCTATCTTAGGTGTAGATTCACGGGCAAAGTCATGGAACACCAGTTCTCCGGCATTCTGGAAATAGCCCAACGGATAGAAGGTGGCACGGGCACCGTATTTCAGTCCGCCTTTGTCACTGTCGGAGCTTGATGACCCGAAGGAATTGCGGCCATCGCCTGATGTTACAGCTACTCCCAGATCAAGACCGGCATACTTCACCGGCAAGCGATATTCCACAAATACACCCAACTCGCGTCCGGTCTCGTTCAAGGCCCTGCTCATGTGCGAGTGTTGTGCGCCGAAAGCAGTCATCTGATCACGGAGCATCATATCACGCGTATTCGTAAACGTCTGTTTTTGTCCTGCGGTAAAGACAAGATTACTAACCGGTTTCCAGATAGCATAGGCATCCAGGAGCGGATAGTTCAGAGAGAAATCCGTCTGCAGTAAGAATCCGAGTTTATCTTTGAGAAATGATCCTTCGATATTGAAGAAGGCGTGCTCTACGTTAAACCCGTTCTCATTGTTATCATTCTTTACCTCCGTGAGATGACCGTCCGCCGCAATAAACCCTCCTATACGTACTGTATTATCATTATTGCCAAGTTTCAGGTTCAGTATTCCATCTGACAGTTTAGATGGTTCTTCACTGTGAAGACTCTGTGCAGAGGCAGCTGTTGCCATAGTCAGTACTGCCATCAAAATCATTTGCTTGAGTTTCATATTTATTATTATTTATGTTCGTATGGAAATTATTGAATACATCTATAAAGTGGTAAATATTGGCCAACCTGTGGTTCCACGACATGGAAGTTGACAAAGCCGTTGCTACATTCCGGTTCAAGCAGGATGGCTGCCAATGTTGACAGTGGCTGATCCATAGGAATACGGAGACTGCCGGCTGGTAAGGTTACTTCCTGCAATGCGGTTGTTACACTCGTGTTGACAGGGTGCATATTAAGCACTTCCGCTCGCTGTGCTGTTGCCGCTGTCACCAGATACGTTTCCAATGACATCGTCTGAGCGGTTTTCAGTTCCTCGTATCTTACGCCAAACTGCTTGATTAACTCTATGGCTGTCGTGGCACTCGCATTGATGTAATATGCTTTCGGACGGGGAACCGACTTCGTAGCGACTAACCCCTTTGCAGGACGTGCATCCACAGGTATGACAACCTTGGTGTTTGCCAACAGATCGATGAATTCGAAGGGATGATCTTTCTCTGTCGGTTGCGTATAACGGGTAACGATATCTGTGGTCTGAATGGCTGCGGCAGCTGTTGCCTTTCTGATCTCATCAGCACATCTGTCAGCTGTTCGTCCATAGCAGCATGCCAACTGATAAATCGTGTTCACACGGCGCAGATAACTGGTACGTCCTAAGCCCACGCCCCTGATCTCCATCAACATCGAGACACTGCCACGCAATGCCATGATATTACTGGTAGAGCGTGATGCCTGTCCACCGATGTTCATGACCGTACTATTAGCATCGCTCTTCGTTGTATAGTAAAGACTTGTCTGTAGTCCCCATTGCTTAGCCATCTGCTCTGCATCGGGAATAAGATACTGCTCAACGATATCGGTCAATGCCGGACATACATTTGGATTACTGCTATACAAATACATGTAATCATTGGGGTTGCTTATCAACCGATCGGAGAGATCCTCGTAAGAAGTACGCAACGGCTTATACTCATGGAAATCAATGAAGACGTGAGGCATAACCATCGTAGCCACACTTTGCAAGCAAAGCACCTCTGGCGTTGACATACGAGTCTGGTCACGGTTGGCATCCGTACCATTATGGGTATAGCGGCTGTCTGCCTCACTGCCATCGGCATTAACCATCGGCATGATATAGAAATCGATACCTCTCAGTAATTGACGGATTTCACTGTCGGAAGTCAACTGATGAATGAACCACAGCAGTCCTTCGGTACCTGCATGCTCATTGCCATGCACACATCCGGTATATAACACACGAAGTTTATCCTTATCCGATGTACCATCGGTTACCACTATCAAAGGGATAGCCCGCCCACGCTGTGTCTTACCGACAGTCTTTATAGTAACCTGCCCGGGATGTGCGGCAGCTTCGTTATTCACATATTTCATCATCTGTTTATACGTGGTGAAACCGTATGAACGGCTGAATGCCGGTGTTTCTATACGTACGTCAGGATTAGGGAACCATTTCTTGGTAACCTTTCGGGGTTGCTGGGCATTGATACCCTGCGATGCTGTCAGTAGTATAATCAGCGACAATATTATTCTTTTCATGTCAGTAGTCAGAATTTAAATTGATACATCATGATTGCGTTCCACTCAGAGCCTTCGTGATATTTACTGTCGGGTGTCCGACACTGTCCGTTGGTATGTGTCCAACCGATAGTCAACTGTATCTTACTGGCATAACTATGGGTCAGATAGTGCGTCAGACTGAGATCGGCGAAATCCGGTCTGTTGAAATATAGGTCGTTATTCATATAAGAATATTTATCAGCCTTGACATGGGTGTAACGGGCATCTATGCTCCATAAGCTGCGGAACATATAACCTGCCTGTATATTACAGCCCCAGCCTAACATCATACGATTGCGGATATAAGCGTCAACATTCTGAACACCGTCAACCTCAAAATCATCCGTCGCAGTACCGGCATTACGGACACGCTGTGTGATATCATCCGACACATGAGCCCATGTCTTTGCAAATTCTGCCAGCAAAGACCATCCCTGATACTTAAAGTTTATGTCTGCCACCAACTTCGACATGTCGGGTAAACGGTAACGGTCCTTGGCATCAAGATAAAGGATATCGCCTGATGAGCGTCCACCACGGCGGTCACTTGTCCCCATATTGTAACTATATGCGACACCAAGACACAGCTTGGGAGTAAACTCATATGCCATATCCCCTTCCCTACTCTGACCATAGTTCCGGAATGTACCCAATGGCAGATAATTGAGACGACCGCCATACTTCAATCCCCCGTAACGCTTTCCGCCGGAGATAGGACCGTCGCCATCGGTAATTGCCAACGACGGGCGAATCACGCCTTTTGTATGTCCCACATGATGGGATGACTCTACAAAGAAACCCACTTCACGGATGGTACTAAACATTGATGTTATCTTACTACGCTCTGCAAAAGACAAAGCATGTGAAGATATAGATAACTCGATATTATCCGTTGGTGTTGCGCGCTGACCGAAAGAGAATTGTAGGCGGTTATCACCCCACGGGCGATAGGCAATCCATGCATCTTGTAACATGGAACCGGCACCGTCAGCATCCGTCTCACTACCCTTAACCATATCCAGACCTAAACGGTAACGTAAACGAGCATGTAAAGACGTTCCGTCGAGACGCACACGGGCTCTGCGGATACGGAAACGGTTATAGTTCCCGTCAACATCCTCATAATGACTGGTCTGGCCACTTGCCTGCACCAAAGCAGACAAGGTTAGATGGTTACCGTTCATATCCACCAGCCGCAACCCGTTACCCATCTGATAACGGTTAACAAGTACACGGGCGTTATCAGCGGTAATCTCATCAACCTCCTCCGATTCGTCGGACATGATATCATCACCTTCGTCTTGTGCATGCAACGGTGCCCACAAGGCCAACAACAGGACAACCAGTGATACTCGTTTGATTATTGAATTTTGTTTATATCTCATCATCTTTGTTTTTTAAGATTCAAAATTTCCTCGTTTGAGAACGACTCCATCACGCATCATCTCCACACCACGTGCCCAAACACCTTGCAGGTTCCACTGATCATCAAAGAGTGTAATGTCGGCATCACCACCCTCTGCAATACATCCCTTTCCTTTTAAGTGCATGTTACGTGCGGGATTAGTAGTTATGAGTGAGAAAGCATCAGCAGGTGACAAACCAGCCTCACGGATAAGGCATACAACCTGTTCCAGGTTCTTATGAAGTGGGGCCACCAGATAAGTATCCTCTCCTGTCTCTGCGTTACGACGACGGACACCTGCATTACCATCACTGGAGAATGTCATCTGATGGATGTCAATACCTGCCTCCAATCCTTCCAATACAGAAAGATATGGCTCACAATATTTCGTACCACCCGTACTTATATCTATCATTCCGCCCAGACGGGCAAAATCGATGGCTTGCAGAAAGAGGTCATGGGTACGTCCCATGTGGGTGGGAGAGATATATGAGATAAGCGAAGGATATTCACGGGCTATCTCCAAAAGAAGATCAATACCTGTAGGCAGAGCTCCCAAGTGAACATGCATGATACCTCCCTTTGCGGAAGTAAAACCACCAAGTCTTACCTGCTGAATAATTCTCAACAGCTCTTGTTTTGTTGGATGAGACGAACGGTCATCACTCATGGCGATCTTACAGCCAATGCATTTGTCCAGGTAGATAAGATCCTCAGCTATCGAGGATGTGATAGTAGGAGTAGGTAACCCGTAATAGCCTGTGAGCATATATGCGGAAATACCGTCCTGACACAACGCTTTTGTCTTCGCATAGAGTTGCGGTAACGTCTTTACAAAACCATCGGTACCCAACAACCCCACTACCGTTGTCGTTCCTGTAGCAATCAGTCGGCTCAACGGCACTTCCGGGGCTAATGAGAAATAACCTGTCTGACCGCCGCCACCAATGATATGCACGTGCTGGTCAATCAGTCCGGGCATAGCATGCAATCCTTGCGCATCAACAATATTCAGCTCCATACCAGAAGCATGCAACTGTTCGCCTATAGCGATGATCTTCTCACCAGAAATCAGCATTTGTTGCAAACCTTTTTCTTCCGGCGTATGCAAATGAACATTTTTTATCAGTGTAAGCATATTCTCCGATAATTAAATATAATGTACAAGAATCATTGCAATCAATCCGACAGTGAGCGGTATTACATTCCGTTTTACCAACTCGTTCGTAGAGACACCTGCTACTCCTGCAATGGCAACGATAACACCAGCAATAGGTGAGATGGCACGTCCCATGGATGAAGACAACTGCATCGGAAGAATCATATCTACAGGATTCATTCCCACCTTACTTGCTATATCTGGGACAAGCGGACCGAAAGAAAAGAAAGAAGCATTACCGCTACCCATGAGGATTGCAGCCAAAAAGATAATGGCAATGATAACCACACTGATCAGCACACCGGTAAAGCCAAGACTTGTGCAGCCTTCTACCAAAGCATCGATAAACCCCAGAGAGATAAGCCCCTTACTAAAAATCTCGGCACAGATAATCAATGTAACAATATTGGCAAAGACATTACCCATACCTTGCCAAAATGTCTTGATGTTGGCAAAGGTCTTACTGACGGATCGCCAACGGATAACCTCAAAAAGAATAGCTACAAAGAGCGAGATAATCATTGCCGTTGTCGTATCGAGCACGATCGGACGACCAAATAATTGGAAGTAACTGGAGAAGACAATCAGCAGGATCAGTGGCAAAGCTGGCAATATAGCATAGATAAGCGGAGCATCTACCTTCATGTCCTTGGCATCCATGGTTGAATTTTCGACCTTCCCCTTGAGACGGTCCTGACGATCGAAATAACGGTTTGTAAAATAATACAGCACCATTAACAATATAGTAATAGGTATTGCCAAGGGTAACTGATGCTCGACAAAATACTCCATGTTTGTCATGCCAGCCAACTCTGAGGCACGGGCAGTATTAGCTGAGCCCGGCCCCATATCAAAAATGGTACATGCAGAGATAATACTTACAGCAGTAAGTTTACTTACACCAAGATTCACTAATATAGGGAAAATACTTGCTACAAGCAACAGTCCCAGTCCTGCAGCACTTGGTGTACAGACAAACAGCATCTGCCCTATAGGTAACACCAAGATTGCGGCAATATCAGGAAAGCGTCTGAAGAGCATCAGCGGTCGCATGCTGACAAATACAAGCGCATCAGAGGCATGAATTTGTTTCATGTAAGCCACATAACCGCCAATGGTCATAATCATCAGTCCTACACGTAGGGCATTCATCTTCATTGTCTGTTTGACGAGACTGAATACATCAAACCCTATCCAGCCTGTTGAGGTACCACCGAGATCAGTCTCCACATTTAGGCTGTACGTACCAATTATCAGACTGATACACACCATCAGGATACCCGCTATCAGCAAGACGGCCTGTGGGTTATACTTATGAGTAAGAGCATATGCCACGACAATGATGAAACATATTGCGATGGCCATTCCAACGTAAATCATAGGTTATTATTTTAGTTAAACATAATGATTTAGCGTTTCTCGTAGGTTGCCTTCAGCACATTGATACGTGCAGTACCTGTAGCGGTAAAGGTAAGCGTACTGAGTTTCTCTCCTTCAGGAGCTGTCCATACACCCTGACTGATCGTTCCTGCCGATGGTGTCCATGAGTCTATGCTTGAGGCATTGGCAGTTGTCCATGAAAGTGCTGAGATATAATAGCCGTCAGGAACGGAGCATATCATCTTGTCGCCGCTGTAACTGCGCAGGTCGAGCACACCACTGTTAGTAGCCCATACTCTTATCGGATTGGCTCCCTCTGCATTTTCTGCTTTCAGTGTGAAATCCTGAACCTTAATGGGATCACTGAGTGGTGTTCCCGCACCATTCTCTGGAACAGCAAGCCCCATCGCTTTCACGGCATCCCCTGAGGTAAAGTCTAAGGTAACTTCCACCGGTGTGGCAGGCTCAGGTGTCGGATCCGGGAAATCCTCTGCCACCGCATTGGCAGTGCCTGCCTTATAGCCCACCTTCAGTACGTTCATACGTGTTGTTGCCGTAGCCTTGAACGAGATACTCTGGTAGGTCTTACCTTCCGGGGCTGTCCATACGCCACCGCTGACCGTTCCTGCGTTGGGAGTCCAGGAGTCCATCGTCTCTGTATTGGCGGATGTCCAGGAGATCTCCGTAATGACATAGTTATCAGGAACACTGATCTTCAGCACATCATCCGTATATGCGCGCAGGTCGAGTACACCACTGTTAGTAGCCCAGATCCTGATGGGATTAGACCCTTCCGCATTCTTAGCATTAAGAGTAACCTGCGAACTGGTAATCTCACTGATATTGGTTCCACTGCCGTTGGCAGGTACAGCCAGTCCCCACGCCGTAACATCAGTGTTAGAGGTAAAGTCGAATGTAACGACACTCGACTGTGGCTCCGGGTCCGGTTCCGGATCGGGATTGGGAACAGGAGTAACCTCAGCCACGGAATTAGCTGTGCCGAGCGCATATCCGAAGGTAAGCACACTCATACGTGTGGTGGCGGTAGCGGTAAATGTGATACTATTGTACGTCTTTCCTTCCGGAGCCGTCCATACGCCGCCGCTGACCGTTCCTGCGTTGGGAGTCCAGGAGTCCATCGTCTCTGTATTGGCGGATGTCCAGGAGATCTGCGTGATAATATAATTGTCTGGCACACTGAATGTCAAGGCGTCACCATTATATATACGCAGGTCGAGCACGCCACTGTTCGTTGCCCACACACGTACGGGATTTGCTCCTTCCGCATTCGTTGCTGTTATAGTAGCAGATAATTTAGAAAGAGAACTGATATTAGTACCCGCGCCATTGGCAGGAACGGCCAATCCCCACGCTGTTAACTCAGAGGCGGATGTGAAGTCAAAGACAACAAGGTTATCTCCTTGTTCCTCCACGGCAGCCACATCATCGGTCGTACAACCGGATAAACCGATAACCGTAATTATCATGACCATCATAAGTCTGATACATTTGAAAATGTTTAGGTCCTTTTTCATTATGTTATATATTAATTTTGATTTTATGCCGTAAAATTAGTTTGTTATTTATATATATGTTTAATCACAAAGCACAAAATATAGATAGTTTTAGGAGCTATAATTGACTAAATATTTTATTATTAATATATTACACAAAATAGATATTAAAGATTACAAAGATTTACAATAGGATAAATATAGATATTATTTTGTTAAAATGATGAGGAAATTTGTCTTTATTATAAAAAAAGATTACTTTTGTAAAGTTTATAAACCTCACCATTTATCCTATGAATATGATGCGTCCTTTTCATACAATCATCCGACTTCTATCGTTTCTTGTACTCATCAGTGCAACAAGTATCAGGGCACAAAATCAACCGACTGTTACAAATATCGATTCAATATACAAGGCATTAGACAACACCATCAGTCATGCAGAGATATATCTGAAAAAGAAACAGGATACCATTCGGCAGATGCATGATCATTATATTCATGCCACAACTAAAGAAAGTAAATTTGAGGCACTGAGCCGCCTTTACGATGAGTATCGCTATTTCAACAACGATTCCGCCCTGCACTATCTTTACGAATGTAAGAAAATGGCAGAGAAAGAGTCGGATACAGAAAGACAGATGGTGACACTATTACGATTGGCACATCAATATGTTGTAACAGGCTACTACACCGAGGCACAGTTATACTTTCAAGAGGTACATCCCAGACTTCTTCCAAAATCATTTCTCCCAACATATTATCACTACCATGCGCACCTGTATCGTGAATTAGAGATGTTTACCATCGATCCGGAGATGCATGAAGAATACCACCGGCTGTCATTACTCTATCGTGACTCTCTTGAACAGGTAAGTGATCCGCACTCCGTGCTCTCTTTACAGCGGCGATGTATTGCCCTTTGTGCCGACGGTAATTATATGGAAGCAATGACTGTCAACAACGAATGGATGAAGAAGGTAAGTCCTGGCACTCTCAACTACTCCACCATGGCATACTATAGGGCAGAGATTTTTGGAAACAGACATGAGAATGACATGCAAAAATTCTGGTTAGCTACCTCAGCCATCTCGGAGATTACTTGCAGTGACATGAACCTTCAGGCACTTTGGAGGTTGGCTGATATATTATCTGATGAGGGAGATATCGGCAGAGCCATGCGCTATATAGATTTCTCATGGAACAGTATAACAAGATTCAGTACCCACAAGCGAGCACGGTTCATAGCACCGATCATGAACGATATTCACAATGGATACCAGAAGAAAGTTACCAAAGCAAACTCACAATTGTTTATCCTAACCTTGATTATTGGTTTATTAGCTGTGTTCCTTCTTGCTGCGCTGATATATGCTCTTCGTAAACGGCGGATGGCTGTAGCTACAAGAGCCGTGGTAAGTATTCGCAACCAGCAACTTTCTGAACTGAACGAACAACTATCCTCACTCAATTCTCAACTGAAAGACTCCAATCGCGTGAAGGATGAATATATCAGAGAATTCCTGCAGATGTGCTCTACTTATATCGACAAGATGGATAACTATCGTATCCGCATCAATAGGAAACTGAAAGCCAATCAGATAAAAGACTTAATGAAGATGACCGACTCGGAAGAGATGAAGAACGAGGAGCGCCAGGAGTTGATGGAACACTTCGATGCTGTCTTCCTACACCTATTCCCTACGTTTATCAACGACTTCAACCAGCTACTAAAACCTGAGGTTCGTTTCTATCCTACAAAGCCAGCGAGCATGAATACGTTATTACGTATTTTTGCGTTAGTACGGCTTGGCATTGACGAAAGTTCAAAAATAGCTGAATTCCTCAACTATACTGCCAACTCTATCTACAACTACCGGTCAAGGATTAAAAAAGATGCATTGGTCTCAAGAGATCATTTTGAGGCACAAGTGAAACTGATAGGATTATAAGAATCATTACAACATCTCTTTCATCTTACCCTCGCTTACCGCTGCCGCCGGAGGTAAAGAATGGTATCACGGTCTTACCCTCCAGGTTATACTGTTCGATAAAGGTGTTGATGATCGTAGGAGCGATATACCACCAGATAGGATACCCATAGCGCCAAGAAGAGGATTATTATTGTAAGACATCCTCCGAAGATGATTATAGATAGGACAAATACAGATAATTTGTCTGTGCCGGGTATTCCGCGGCGAGGGTGTCTATCTGATTGACAGTAGGCATAATACCGAATTCTTTTCGCCATTTGCGGATCAGCAGTCCCGCCTTCTCCGTATTCATGATGGATTCCAGTCCGAGGGCACGGGCAATCTGAAAATCAGAGAATCCATAAACCTTCGTCTCATACAACAATCCCGGGATGTCGGCATCCTCGAGATACTCCAGCAGTTCCAAGGGCTCCATGCTCTCCACCAACAGCGGTAGATGATCATACGTACGCAAGCGCATGTCAATATCCACAATATGTTTCAACTTATACAAGAACCAACGGTCAATCTTGGTCAACTGATGAATCTGCCCGATGCTATACCCCATCTGCAATGCTTTGGAAATGACGAAGATGCGGTTGTCGGTGGCATGGAGAAGGGAATCACGCATATCCTCCACACGCAATGGTTTGTTTTCCACAAAACCGTGCATACCCTGTCCGATCATCCGCAAGCCTTTCTGGAGGGCTTCTTCAAAGGTTCTGCCGATAGCCATCACCTCTCCCACACTCTTCATGGACGAACCGAGTTGGTGACTGACGCCATGGAACTTTGTCAGATCCCAACGGGGAATCTTACAGACCACATAGTCGAGGGCGGGTTCAAAGAAAGCACTTGTGGTCTTTGTCACGGAATTCCTCAGTTCGAAGAGCCCGTAACCTATTCCTAACTTAGCCGCCACGAATGCCAAGGGATAACCTGTCGCCTTGCTGGCCAGGGCGGAGGAGCGACTCAGACGGGCATTCACCTCTATCACCCGATACTCCTCCGACATCGGATCAAGGGCATACTGCACGTTACACTCCCCGACAATACCTATATGGCGGATAATCTTCATCGCCAGGGCACGCAAATGATGGTATTCCGCATTGCTGAGAGTCTGTGAGGGAGCTACGACAATCGACTCCCCCGTATGGATACCCAACGGATCGAAGTTCTCCATGTTACATACGGTGATGCAGTTGTCATAACGGTCACGCACCACCTCATATTCTATCTCCTTCCATCCCCGCAGACTCTTCTCGACCAACACCTGTGGAGAGAACGAGAATGCTTCCTCGGCCTGCACCAACAGTTCGTCATCGTTATCACAGAAGCCCGAACCCAGTCCGCCCAGGGCATAGGCAGCACGAAGAATCACGGGAAATCCTAACTCATGGGCTGCCGCAAGGACACTGTCAATATCACAGCATGCCTGACTCTTAATGGTTTTCACGCCTATCTCCTCCAACCGCCGCACGAAACGGTCACGGTCTTCGGTATCGATGATGGCCTGCACAGGGGTTCCTAAAACCCTCACACCATATCGTTCCAACACCCCTCTCTGATACAAGTCAACCCCACAGTTGAGTGCCGTCTGCCCGCCAAAGGACAAGAGGATGCCGTCTGGGCGCTCTTTCTCGATGACACGTTCCACAACATCGGGTTGGACAGGTTGGAAATAGACAGTGTCAGCAACACCTTTGGATGTCTGGACCGTCGCGATATTGGGATTGATCAGTACAGTCTTGATACCTTCCTCACGCAACGCTTTCAGCGCCTGAGAACCGCTGTAATCGAACTCACCTGCCTGTCCGATCTTCAGGGCACCGCTACCCAACAACAACACCTTCTTAATCTTCTTATCTGTCATCTTTCGTGCTTATCTAAGTATTGTACGAACTCATCGAAAAGGAACTCCGTATCTACCGGACCGGAGCATGCCTCGGGATGAAACTGTGCCGACATCCAAGGATGATGCTTATGACGAATGCCCTCATTGGAGCCATCGTTCATATTGACGAAGAGAGGTTCCCAGTCAGCGGGCAACGTTGCCTCATCCACGGCATAACCATGATTCTGCGAAGTGATAAAACAACGGGTGGTACCTACTTGCCTGACCGGTTGGTTGTGACTCCTGTGACCGTATTTCAGTTTATAGGTCCTTGCCCCGGCTGCCTTCGCCAGCAGTTGGTTACCCAAGCAGATACCCATGCAGGGTCTTATGTTATCATCTTGTAAGAATTGTCGGATATGTCCCACCGTCACCCCACAAAGATCAGGATTCCCCGGCCCATTGGCAAGAAACAATCCGTCGAAATCGAGTCGGTTAAAGTCATCATCCCAAGGCACCCGCACCACTTCGACGCCCCGGCGCAAAAGACAACGGATGATATTGGCTTTCACACCGCAGTCAACCAGCACTACACGATGACGTCTGTCCGAAGGACTATAGGTTACCATCTCTCGACAACTGACTCGTTCCACCCAGTTGACACTCTCATACCTCTCCGTAACAGTCGGCTGCTCTGCCCCATCAATCATCACCGTTCCCATCATCACACCATGCTCCCGCAGTTTCATAGTCAACCGACGGGTGTCAATACCTGTCAATGCAGGGATCTTTTCCCTCTGCAACCATGATGCCAACGACTCCTTCGCATTCCAATGGGAAAAGACATGACTGTAGTCAGCCACGATGAGGGCTGACACATGGATACGGTCGCTTTCCATAAAGACAGGGAGGTTATTCGTAGCTATATCAGTGGCGGGAACCCCGTAGTTGCCCACCAGAGGATAGGTCATCACCAAGATCTGCCCGGCATAACTCGGATCGGTAAGACTCTCGGGGTATCCTGTCATTGCCGTGTTGAACACCACCTCTCCGGAGATACCCTGCTCGTATCCGAACGACCATCCACAGAAACAACTGCCGTCATCGAGTAATAGCTTAGCTTGTCTCATTGTTCTCTTCAATGTCTTTTCTATTTCTTATCAGTATTCTCTATACATGCCCTGACAAAGTCCATAAACAGGGGATGGGGTTTGAGCACCGTTGAGGAGTATTCGGGATGGAACTGTGTACCGATATACCACCGATGGGTTGGTATCTCAACGATCTCCACCAGATCCGCGCCGGGGTTGATACCCACACACAGCATGCCGTTATGCTCAAATTCATCGTAGTAACGGTTATTAAACTCATAACGGTGGCGATGGCGCTCACGTACCAAGGAGTGATGACCATACGCCTCGAAAGCCCTGGTACCCTGACGGATCTCACAGTCGTAAGCCCCTAACCGCATGGTTCCTCCCATCTGTGTGATATTCTTCTGTTCCTCCATGATATCAATGACATTATGGACGGTGATGGGATCCATCTCCCTGCTGTTCGCATCCTCATAACCGAGCACATGACGGGCAAACTCTATCACCATCATCTGCATACCCAGGCAAATGCCGAAGGTGGGGATATCATGCGTCCGTGTATACTCGGCGGCAAGGATCTTTCCCTCAACACCTCGTTGTCCGAAACCCGGACAGATGACGACACCCCTCATATCATGCAACAATGTAGTCACATTCTCGCGGGTGAGATACTCACTGTTGATAAAATGGGTCCTTACTTTACGGTTGTTATACGTACCCGCATGGGCCAGACTCTCTAAAATACTCTTATAGGCATCCTGGAGATCATACTTCCCCACCAAGGCGATATCTAATGTCTCGGTGGCCCGTTGTCTGCGGTCCAAGAAATCTTTCCAGGCACCTAACTGCGGAGTATTGTCTGTCTCTATTCCCAATTTCCTTAAACAGATATCATCTAATCCCTGACGGTGCATATTGACAGGTACCTCATAGATGCTCGGCAGATCCTGACTCTGTATCACCGCCTCCACAGCCACATTACAGAAGTGAGCCACCTTTGCCCGCAGTTCATCACTCAACTCATGTTCTGTCCTCAGCACCAGCACCTCCGGTTGGATGCCCAAACCCTGCAACTGCTTGACACTTGTCTGCGTGGGCTTGGTCTTCAGTTCTCCAGCCGCTGCCAGATAGGGCACGTATGTGAGATGGATATTCAGTGCCCGTTGTGCTCCCAACTCCCATCGCAACTGTCGGATAGCCTCTAAGAAAGGCTGACTCTCTATATCTCCGATAGTTCCCCCTATCTCCGTAATGACAAAGTCCAACGGTTGTTTGGTGGCATTCAGAAGGATACGCCGCTTGATCTCATCGGTGATGTGCGGCACCACCTGAATGGTCTTACCCAGATAATCCCCCTTTCTCTCCCGTTCGATGACACTGAGATAAATCCTTCCGGTGGTCACACTGTTATCACGAGTAGTCACAATCCCCGTGAACCGCTCATAATGACCTAAGTCGAGATCTGTCTCCATACCATCAGCCGTCACGTAGCACTCACCGTGCTCGTAGGGATTCAAGGTTCCGGGATCAATATTGATATAGGGGTCGAATTTCTGGATGGTGATACGGTATCCTCTGGCTTGTAATAGTTTTCCTAATGAGGCGGAGATGATACCCTTGCCTAAAGAAGAGGCAACACCACCCGTAATAAATATATACTTCGTTTCCATACTAACAGAAAACAATTGAAACGCTTTAAGTGCAAAGGTATAATAAATCGGAAGAAAAAGAGGCTTTCTCCGGTTAATATGAATAAAGAATTTGATGAAACATATCAAATTAAAACAAATACGCTTTTGGTAATAATAGTTTAAATTCATTTCTGTTAATATAATAACAATATCAAACTTTTGACACTGATATAGATTTTCATTGTTATCAGTAGGGTTGATTGGGTAAAAACATTTAATCTCTGTTAAACTTTTAATGGTATTCATCACAATAAAAGAGAAAATAATATCTTTGTATTACAAACGATCATATTTATAAATTAATCAAGAAGGGTCTTATGAACAAGATTATGACACTGATGATGGCATTGATGCTCACCGTCACTGCCACGGCAAAGAGCAAGATTTACAATATAAAGGTGAAGGATGGAGAGGGTAAGGAAATCAGCATGAGGAATTACAAGGGGAAGGTGCTGCTCATCGTCAACACCGCCACCCGCTGCGGATTCACCCCTCAGTATGATGAGTTGGAGGCACTCTATGAGAAATACCATGCCAAAGGACTGGAGATTCTTGACTTCCCCTGCAATCAGTTTGGCGGTCAGGCACCCGGCAGCTTTGAGGAGATTCACGCCTTCTGTACCGGCAAGTACAACATCCAGTTTGATCAGTTTGACAAGATTGAGGTAAACGGCCCCGAGGAGTCGCCTCTCTACACCTTGTTAAAGAGTGAGCAGCCCTTTGCCGGTTACGATCAGAACGATCCTATGGGGCAGCGCATGCACCAGATGATGGAGCGTCGTGACAAGGACTATGCCGGCAAGTCGGATATCAAATGGAACTTCACCAAGTTTCTTGTTAACCGTAAGGGCAGGGTTATCCGGCGCTTTGAGTCAACAGACAATGGAGTGAAACTGGAGAATGCCATCAAGACACTTATTGGCAAATAGCACTTATCATGCCACACACACCAACAGATACTCTTGCACCAGGGAAAACTCAGTAACTTGCTCTTGTGATACGATGAAAACAGTATCATCCAACCGTCTTTTGCATCGTCTGTTGTTGGATATCAACGCAGTGACGCCGCTCATAAACGATTATAGAGCAAAGATATGTCTTCTACGATAAAGCGTAAGGCGGGAGAGCAGGATGCTGAGATTCCTGAGTGCATAGACATATTTTAAGTTTATTCCTCTTCATATACCAGATAACCGGCTTCTGAAGGATGGTCCAGCACCATATTCGCAGGATCCTCTTTCCGCAGTCGCCATACCACCATCAGGTCGCCCGCAGCACCGGCAACGAAATAGACACCTAAGAAGAGCAATAGCAGACTGTGCAGGAACGGGGATATCAGCAGGGGCAGGATACCCACCACGAATAAAGGTGCCAAGGCTCCTATCCTGTAATGCGGCACTTTCAGGGGCACGTCACAATGACAGTAGGGAGTGAGGTATTTCCACATCACCCCGAAGCTGATGGTGCGCCAACCGCCTTCCGCATAATGGGCCCATGTCAGTCCGTGCACCACCTCATGGAGCACCGTACCCGCCAGCATCAGCACCAGGAACAGCACGAGCATCATCATAGGGCTCCACCACTCCTTGAGATAGATATCCAACCCTGCGGAGAAGTCGGCGGCAAAGCCCTCTCCCCCACGCACTAACCAGTAATACAGTCCACCGGCGACAGCAGCCACGCCCAGAATGACGACAGCCCAGATATTCGCCTTCACAATACTTATCGTCTCTTTTCTTTCTTTCATGGGGACGAAGTTACGGAAAAATGAGTGAAAAGCCAAAAAACAACCAGAAAAGATTGTTTCATTGGCAATTTATCTTGTACGGACTTACTTTATGTATGTCCGTTGATCACTCGGGGACAGGCTCTGTAATGTGCCTGTCCCTGGCAGGAACAAGCTTTTACCACTTTTCTCTGGAGAAAAGTTCCAAAAGAGCTTCTCCACCCCATGCCCCTCCACATGGAGGGGATGTAACCGCGCCTTCTCGGCGCTCGTACACTAAGGAACCGCTCCCTGATTTGGTCGCGGTGATTTTTATTTCGCTTCGCTCAACCAACGTCGTCAAGAAACGGGGGCAGCGATTGGGCACTATTGACCCAACCACTCTTAATAATTCCGCGGAGAAAGTAAGGAAATTCGAACCCCTTGTCTTTACTTTCTTTCCGCCCCTTCTTATACTTTCTACTCAAAGCGTAAAACGTAAAACGTAAAATGACATGTGCTTGACATGTTCTTTTTCTTTATTTCTAATAATAAATATAACATATTACATAATATGTACGTGCGACTAAAAAGTTCCGCCACACACGGATGCAGTCGTTTTTTACGTTTTACGTTTTACACCTCACTCATTCCAGGATAATAAAGTAATCTCCTCCCCTTTTTTTCGTTGAGGGAAGGAGATTGAGAGAATATTATATTTGCAACATTACAAGTCGAAGCGCAGGGTTACGTCACGTGGCGGCAGACAAGCATGCTCGTCGCATGTCTGGTAGTTCACCGTACAGGTAACCTTCCCTTTACCGGCACCCTTCAGCCGCTGACGGAACATCACGTCACCCTCATAGATGGTGGTGCCCGTAGAACCGAGGTTCTTGAAGGAAGGAATCCGCAGTTCACCCACCTTCTTCCAATCACCTTCCGTCTGGATGTCGAAAGTGGTGGCGATATAAGGATCCTGGTCTGACACGAAGCCATAGACATGGAAGCCGGGGTGCATCTTCATGCGGATAACCAACTCCTTGTCACCGTTTGGCAGATCGTCCACCACACCAGAGATAAGCACAGGGTTGTCACGGTTGGTGTCACCGCTGATCTCAGGGGTCTTCTGCACTGGTGGTGCCTCATTGTATTTCAGCACACTGTAGTCGTTACCCGGCACGTTCTTATCCTGACTGTTTACCAGCCATTTCCAACCGCCACTCTCGGTGAAGAACAACTTATCCTTGTATTTGAGATACCACGCCCGATACTGCTTGGGATTATCGTAGCGCAGCAGGGTGTAACGCTCCAACAGTCGGCGGCCCTTTGCCACATCCTCTGTCGTCTCCCACAACAGGATGGCCTTGTCGAGAATCCTTAAGTCGTTATTGGGGATGCCCAGACTCTTGGCATCCTCATCGAGCAACAAACCATGACTATCGAACGTACTGTAGAAATAAGGAGTGTTCTCCTCATAATACTTAGCGTAGGCAGCCTCGTCGTTACCGTACTGCTGATAGAGAGGACCTGTCTGACGGAGCATCCACTGCTCGAATGACGGGATGGGTTGTGGCTGCCACTGAAGGTACATCTGCATGCGTGGTCCTATCTCCTTACCTGCCTCCTTGGCGGCCTTCACAGAATCGGCAATATGCTTAGAAGAGACATTAAACTCCTCGATTTCTGTCTTATACTCCTCCCAACATTTCTTTGTCACACGGTAAGCCATCTCCTTAGCCTCAATGCGGGTGGAGATACTTTCGTACATCTTCCGCGCCATGATGCGCTGTCCTGCAAACTTCGAGATATAGATCACGGCATTGATGAACAGAGGCTTGGCTTGCTCCGTCATGTCAGAGGGCGCTGCGGCAAAGCCCCAGTGGAAGAACGAGCCGTGGCGACCTAATGACATGGCATCGATCGACTTACTGCTCAGTCCGCCCGAGATCCACTCTGCCTCAGGAGAGTCTTCAAAGCCCCAAGGGCGAGAAACCATACCAATCTTGATATTCTTATCCCGCTGCTGATAACTGGTGTTGCCGATCTTCAGCATCTTCGTAGTAGGAAGCAGTGTCTCACCGATCATTGGGGCAAACTGCAGGGCATCCTCCGGTGTGGGTTTCTCCTCTAATTTCACAGGTACCTTATAAGGACCCTTGAAGATAGGATGGTTCAGGCGCATGGTATGGGCGTAGTTATCCAAGCACAGACAATACCAGTCACTCTTCAGACCGATATATCTTCCGAGGGTTTCACCCAGTTCTGCAATCGTCATTACCGGACGGTCGAAATCCTCAGGGAAATACTGTGCGTAGATAATCTTTATGAATCGCTGACCGTCTTTCACGTCCACACGCTCTTTCAGGGGAGTAGGCACACCATCCATGATCGTCACATCGTAGTCGTAAGACATCTTATAGTTGTAGTCCTTTCCCTGCACCACCTTCACCGTAGTGAAATACTCCTTCAGAAACTGCTCGAAGGAAGCAGTGCGCTCCAAGATGCTCTTCTCGTTTTCAGCCTTGTCGTAGTCAGTGCCAAACGTCTCGATATTGGAGTGCCCACCCACGTAGAGCACCCGAAGTTTGGTCTTCTTCACGGCACCCATCATGGTGATACCTACCATCAACAGAGTACAAAGCAAGCTTAATTTCTTCATAAGATTCAGATATTTTAAAAGATTATTGATTCCTTAGGAACAGCATTTCCATATATGCTATTTGTAATACACATAAAAGGGTCTTCTGTGGTTACATGTTTGTCGATTTTACCATACTTTTGCAGATATTAACGTAAAGCAGTCGCTTATTATATAAACGACTGCCTTGCTAAACATATTCTTGAAACTATTACCCAAACAGTTCGTCAAGATATTTATAGAAATCCTCCGACTCACCAACGATGATCTTGTAGATCTTTCCCTTTGGATCAATGATAATCTTTGTGGGATAGCCTTCCACCGCATATTTATCGGGAGTGCCATCTTAACAGGACAAGGTTCTGCAGTTGGTCGATCTTCAGGGTGAGATCAATCTTCCCATCCCTTAGGCTAAAAGAGGTATTAAATAAATCACAGGATTGCAAATCCCCATACTATATGCTGGTGGATGACATATCCGCCAGAACAGGGATACGAGGAAAAATGGTCACTGGAGCATCCCCAGTGACCACCATATCAGTTGTGATTAATCCTTGTAATTCTGTTTCAGATTCGGATTGTTGTTCATCGCATTCTGCGGAATGGGGAAGATCCACATTTTACTGCCAGGTTTCAGTGTATAAGTATTACCTGCTAATCTTCTTGTATAAGTTTGTTCCCAACCACTTACCTCGTTCCAGCGTTTCTTGTCGATAAAGCTGTAGTAGGTATAAAGATTCTCCCCGAGTGCCGTCTGCTTGAGATGTGCGATGGCATCAGCCTGAGTAGTGACATTGCCCTGTAACGGTTGATATATTGTAGGATCAATACGGTTTACACGGATCACGTCAAGTGCCTCCATGGCAGCCCCGATGTTGTTCTTGTGAATCTCCGCTTCGGCAACGATCAGATACATCTGCGGGACTCTTAATCCAGCATCATTCCATCCTGAATTCAGGTCATAGGTCATCAAAAATCCTGACTCCCCAAGCATTGACATTCCAGAATCCATCAAATAGTCATACATCATATTGAAACAGTTCATCTTTGTCAAATGTGCATGACCTGGCTCCACGGCAGCCTGGGCTTCTGGAGAAATGGAATTGAAACATTCCAGACTATAGGTAAAGAAATAGTCCTCCGGGAACTCCAATTTCGGCTTATATATAACATCGTATGCCCCTCCAATAATATAACCATAAGTTTTCGACAGATACTCACTGGAGTTGAGGTTGCACATCGAATTATCCATATTCAATGCCTGCTTGGCAGCTGCCTCAGCCTCATCCCATTTCTGCATACTGGCACATACCAATGCCTTCAAGGCGTATGGACAGGGTTTACTCATACGCATGCGGTTGAGTGCAACAGCTGGAAGTCCGTCAATCTCGATACACTCATCGATATCCTTTAGAATTTGCTCATAAACCTCCTCAACAGTTTTCTGCTCTTGTGGAACAGAGATATCCAAATCCTCCGTCAATACGATGATTCCTCTGGTATTGGCTGCCGTAGAGGGGTTATAAGCAGCTGCAAATTTGTTTACCAAGATATAGTGGCATAAGGCACGTAAAGCCAAAGCCTCACATTTAAGTTGGTTCTTTTTGGATACATCTCCTACTGACTCGTCAACTTTCTGTAAAACGGGGTTGCATATTGTTCCAATGGTGCCGTAGAAAGAATCATAGTCATAGTCAGAGGCGGTAAGCTCGGACATCAGATCCAATGAACTTTCGTCATAAGACCACATGATGGCATTACGGGTTTTTGTGGGCTGATTGAGCGTTGTGGCAACAGAGCTGAATGCGTAAATCATGTCACCAGACATAACACGCATGTCTTTGCATTCAAAATCCATTTCCTGATTGAGGAGCATTTCAAGCTGGTCGGTATTTGAGAGCAGATTCATTCCCTTGGGCTGCATATCAGTGAAGTCCTCACAGGATGACAGGAGTATCAACGACAATCCGCAGCCTGCCAATGTATTAAATATTTTGTTACTTTTCATTTTCGGAAGAATTATAAGTTAATGTTTAGGCCAAAGATGAACGAAGTCGGTTGGCGTATGCCCAGTGTCTCAGGATCAACGTTGACATCATTAGCAATCCACAACCACTTTGGATTATCTATCTGGAAACGCAGAGAGAGTCGGTTGATTCCTAATGGGGAGATCCACTTTGACGGGAAATCATAACCCAATACAATATTACGTATTTTCAGGAAGTCAGCCTTACGAATGGATATATTACTATATGAGGGTTCTCTACCTATAGTACTTGAACAGAAAAGTCCAATACCCGGAGTCGTAGAGTCTGGGTTAGTCTCCATATCCCACCCATTGGCAAAGTACCTTGCCACTGCAGTTGGAGGAACATCAAATGTTTCCGTCTCAGCCAAGGCACGCATCACATGCCCACCATAGTATGCGAGCAATACCCCTAAAGAGAATCCATTCCATTGGAAGGTATTGTCAATGCCAAGTATTGTCTTTGGCTCCGACTGCCCGGAGTACTCCAAGATATCCACACTGCCGCTCTGTGCCGCGTGCACCTTATTATCATTGTCTGAGTACCAGAGGGTTTCTCCTGCTCCACCCTTGTCAACGATATAACTCCCCTCTTCATTCTTTAGTGGATTCTCATGATTAATGTCAGAAGGATCATAGGTGTAAGCTATATCTTGGCTAATTCCGGCAAAGCGATATGACCATATTGCGCTTGTGGGATATCCAGTAACGAATCTGTTATTGATTAACTGATAAGCGAGTGTAGAGGGATTCTCGACATAAGTAATCTTATTCTTATTGTAAGAGTAGGTCAGATTTGTGGTCCAACCGAAAGATTCACGTGATTGAGCTCGCAACCAGTCGTATGTCAATTGTAGTTCAACACCATTGTTCTTCATCGAAGCAACATTCTTCACCATTGATGTGAAGCCAGTTGTCGGATCCAAGGTAACAGGAGCAAAGATGTCCTTTCCCACCTTATTATATATATCGACAGCACCGCGCAGGCGATTGTTCAGTAAAGAAAAATCAACACCAATATTGGTTGTTCTATTCTGCTCCCACTTCAAATTTGGGTTGGCAGGACTTGTGATTGTGCCGTATGGTTGATTGGTATGGCGGTTCAGATCGCCGGAACTTGCAGTCATATAAGAAGTGGCACCTTGATAAATATTACCCGTTACACCATAGCTGAGACGCAGTTTAAGGAAGTTTACCCAAGTAACATCTTTCATAAATGACTCGTTGCTTACAATCCAGCCAGCACCGACTGACCATAATGGTTTGCCACGGAACTTAGCGTTCAGACCATACACATCTGCATAGTCCTTACGGAATGACCCAAAGATATTATACCTTGAGTCGTAAGTGTAAGTGGCATTAAAATAGCCTGAGGCATATTTATGATGAGAGTCAGCGATAATTCCCATACTGTTTTCAATATAAGGGACGTACACCATCTGATGGGCAGGAAAACCATAACTGCTTCCTGTAGTCATATAATAAGGAGCATAGGTGAGCTGACGCATAGCACCTAAGTCTACCGTGTGAGTAGAACTTATCTGCAACTGATCATCATAGCCAAGGAGCAAGGCACGTGTTCCATTACTGTGTGTCTCTCGGAATTCAAGACCGGCCAATGCACTGATCTCATGTTTGCCGAAAGCCTTATTATAGTTCAACTGTCCGCGTGCTGTCCAGTAACGACCGTCTGTATTTGAAGTATTCAGCATACCGCCTGACTCTGGGGTCATATAAGAAACGGAACCGGTCTCTGGATCATATTTAGCAAAGGCATTCTTCATCATACGCATAGCATGACTGTCCTGGGTTAGGAGCCAGTCGACAGTCGTATGATTCTTTTCATACACAAACTGTGCCTGTGCTGTCAGACCATCAATAATCTTGAATAAGAGGTCGCCATGATAACGGAGATACTGTCGGTGAGTAGTCTGTGTATTGTTATAATACTCATCAAGAGGATTAGATCCCCCATCCTCCAAACCTGCTTCCGGTGTATAGTAGGCATTTCCATCATAAGAATAATAATTGTACTTAAGAGAGCCGTCTGAATTATACAGACTTTCGTATGCAGGCTTAGCCCAAGGATTAGCAAAATTAGAGTTATAGTCTGCACCGACAGTGCGATATTTCTCAAGGATGCCATTGACAGAGAAACTTGCGGTCAGCCATTTGGCAACTGTATAGGAACCTTTGTACAATACATTCAGGTTGTTATACATATTATTGATAACACCTCTGTTATCTGTTTTATAGTTAAGAGTCAAGTTATTCTGGAACTTGTCTGATCTTCCACGAAGTGAGAGGTTGTATTGTTGCATCACCTGTTGCTTGTACACCGCTTCCCCATATTCTTTAGCATAGTTGTTTTGCCTTAAAGTATTAAGTAAACTCTGCAACTGACTGTCACTGATTTCACCCTTTGCCTTTTGATAGTATGCGTATTGTATTGGACTTATATAGGCAGCACCTGTATTTACCTGATTGATAAATTCGTCAAGGGAAGATACATAAGGAACGAAATAATATGAAGTACCGTTCTTATCCTTCAGGGTACGACCATTGAAATAATAATCATAATACTTTGCCTCAGCATCCACAGCTTCAGAGGCATCCATATAGAAATTGTCATGATAGTCCATGTTTTTCTTCTCCCAAATGGTAAGGTTTGAAGAGAAATCGATATCTATCTTGCCTTGCTTCTTAGCATTTTTGGTTGTTACAACGATAATACCCGCTGAGGCACGTGCTCCATAAATGGCAGCAGCGGCAGCGTCTTTCAGTACATTGACACTCTCTATATCATAGGGATTCAGGTCGTCAATACTGCCTTCTACAGGAAGACCGTCAACAACGAGTAACGGTGAACTTTCCGCATATAGAGAGGAAGTACCACGGATAGTCATCTTACCGCCATATGTTGAAAGACCTGCCACGCGTCCTTCAAGATTGTTCATTAAGTTTGGAGTATAGCGATCATTCAGTTTGTCCGCTGAGATAGTAGTTACAGAACCTGTCATCTTAGGTTTTGAGATATCCTGATAACCAGTAACGACAACCTCATTGAGTGCTGTACTACCCGTCATGGTAACATCCTGGGTAAGATGACCGCTACCTTCTTTCAGGTGAACGACAGCATTGTCCATTCCCACGAACGTGTATTTCAGGCTGCAGGCATTGGCAGGCACCTTCAGGGTGTAGAAACCGTTAATGTCGGTAATCGTGCACACCTTAGAGTCGTCGATACAGATGCTCACGCCGGGAAGGGGATCACCGGAATCATCCTTTACGACACCGCTCACCGTACGGGTGCGGGCTCCGGAGAGTTTACGGGTTACCGTCACGATACTGCCCTCCAGGTCGTAGGTGCAGTTGATCATGTTCATCACCTCGTTGAGCACCTGTCTTACAGGTTTGTTCTGTGCCTTGACAGTCACCTTCGGGAATGTCTTGGCCAGTTCGGTGCTGTAGATAAAGTTCAGCCCCGTCTGTTTCTTCACCTCTGCAAAGAACTGCTTGACAGTTACTTGCGTCATGTCGAGTGTCACGGTCTTGTCCTTCACCGACTGTGCCGACACGCTGAGAGTCAGCAGGGTCATCAGCAGAAGAACGACCATTCGTCTTGTTGCATTGATTTTTTTCATTCTCCTAATTGTTATGTTAGTAATAAAAATGTTTACTCACTGATAATGATTTCCTTTCCACGCACCTCGATACGCAGTCCGGTAACCTTATGGATGGCCTTCATCGTCGGGATGATCGACTCGTATTTGTCGATCTCACCCGTGAAGCGCATCTGACGAATCTCCTCATCCTCGAACGCCACCTGCTTGTTATACCAATGACTGAGCACACGCATCAGCTGCTCCAGCGTGCAGTCGTCGAAAGTGAAAGTGCCTGTATTCCAGGAAACATACGGTGAGATATCCACCTGACTGATGATCGGCTCTGTCTCGTCGGGTTGCAGGATCGCCATGTCATTAGGCTGCATCATGTGCTCGCTGCCACCCTTCGGGGTAACGCCGATACTGCCGTTGGCGAGTACGATACGTGTGGCGCCGATCTCATCCTTCGTGTTGATATTGAACTCAGTACCATACTGCTTCACATCGCCGTTGGGGGTATGCACGATAAACGGTCTGTTCTTGTCTTTCGCCACATAGAAATAAGCCTCACCGATCAGTTCCACCTCACGGGTGTCGCCTGAGAAGTGGACTGGGTATATCAGTTGGGTACCATAGTTAAGATGTACGCGCGTACCATCTTCTAGTGTCATCCAAAACTCCGTATCGTGATGGGTGGTGAGGATGCGCTCCCCGCCTTTGGTTGTCACTTGATGAGAGACAATCTTCTGTGCGTCGGCAATGGCATCCACGCTGTTCACAGGAACACTCTTACCGTTGATCGTCACCACCGCCTGGTTCTTGCCCGACTTCTCAGCTTGCTGGATGGCTGCCACCACCTCTTCTGACAGTTGTGGTTTCTCCACCCGGTTGTGGAACAGAATCATCGTACCTACGACAAGGACCAGAAGAATAGCAGCTACCCGCATCCATCGTCTTACGAGCGTCCGATACTGCGGTTTCCGTGGAGTCTCCTCACGGCTCTTCTCACTGTCATCCGACTGTGTACGAGAGAGAATATTGTTGTATATTTGCTGTTTAAGTGTTTCACCGATTTCATAATCGTCTGCGCTCTCCTGCCACAGGTCTTCCAGCAGACTGCGCAGTTCATCGTCATTCATCGAACTCACCTGTTGGCGAAGCATCTTCAGTTCCTCGCCACTCATGGTTCCTTTCATATATTGCTCAAGAAGTGTTTTCATTGTGTTCATAATCATGATTTTTTAGTTATACAATTATCTGTCCAATTTGTAATCGGACGTTTTAAAATTTTATTTTTTCATCAACTATGATTTTATGCAAAATAGGTTGTCAGGTTGTCAAAACCCGCTGTAGCAAAGGGCGTGCAACCTGTTGGAGGTTGTCAAAGGCTGACACAAGGTTGTCACAAATGGAGCCCCCTCTAACTCCCCCGAGA
>FLNV01000202.1_pt1 | contig 38921 bp, 31 predicted proteins | sample 1140351 | NCBI WGS metagenome assembly FLNV01 (sample SAMEA3878207, study PRJEB12797) | bioreactor metagenome | biome: Moose rumen | place: Sweden | collected 2011-10
AAATTCGTCATAAGCTTCATAATAGTAACAAATTAACGATTGAGCCATACATTATTCTGATGTTCTATTGTGGGTTAATCTCCACATTGGAGTTCATAATGGTTGTTCCTGAGTGCAGCTCAACTTTGTTTCCTTTGATGGTTATGTTTGCGCCGTTTATGATGACGTCTCCCACAGGCTTTGTCGTGGTCACGTTGTTCCCGATTTTCAAGGCCGAGGAATTCACATAAATTCTGTTATCCTCAATTGTTTCGTTTTGAATAAAGTCACTTCTTTTGACCTCAACAATATAAGGAATGCAATTATGCCGGTCGATACAGATGGTCACACTGTCCAAACTCAAGCGATTTTTTCCACGAACTCATCGTGCTTTTTGAGGGGGGACGGGATAAAGATCATGAGGCGGATGAGCAGTTTCCACGGGGTGTTTGATGAAGTTACAAGACGCCCCGCGGGGCGTCTCTACTTGGCGATGCTGTTGATGATGGCCACGATGTCGGAGATGTCGGTCTTGCCGTCCGCGTTCACGTCGGCCTTGTCGTTGCTGTCTGTTCCCGCAATGACGTTGATCACGGCCACGATGTCGGAGATGTCGATGGTGTTGTCCTGGTTGACGTCGAACGGTTTGGGGAAATCGGGGGCTGACTCGAAGAAGTCTTTGTACTCGAAAATCGTACGGTCGTCAATCTGGCAGATGAATTCCCACTCGGGATTGGCAGATGATTCCCTTGTGCTCCACGGATGTAGCAGACCACCCTGCGATCCGATGCCTTCCAACCAGTATAAATCAGGATAGGTGGTCGTGTTCACTAAGCGTCGCGAAGACTTGAGCATCCAGTCTGACTTGAACAGGATACGGCGGAGAGGGATGCCGTTCACCCTGATTGTGTCAACACACTTCACGGTCATTTTGTCTATTGAGGGTCTGTAGTAATAGTCAGCCTCTTCGGCAGATCCGGGATTGTCATCGGTGACTAAAAACTCAAGGCCGTCTAGGTCACCGCTGCCCAGAACACGGTATAACACGTCTCCTGGCTTAACACCGAAGTCATAGAGAAGACGCTCCCTCGTGTCACTGTTTTTATAAACATAGATTCTCTCTCCATCCTGTCGAAGAGCACCGTAATAGGCATAAACGCCGGATACAGCTTCGTCTGAATAGCATTTCTTCCACTCTTTGCCGTTGATGATGGTGTCGCCGGAAATGAGGGTCTCGTACTTTCCAATTTTCACGGACTCGTCGCCGACAGAGCTGAGTCTGTCAGCTATCCAACTTTTGCCATTCTGGAGCAGGGGATGATAGGCATCCGACTGGCCTCTGGCAAGCTTTGCCATGTTTGAAAAAACTGACAATAAAATTAAAAGTAATATCTTCGGTGGCATAAGTTTATTTATTATGAAGTTATTTCATTTCTCAATCATCAATATTCCCACGTTGCCGTCTTGATTGACATACAGCTGAGCCGACAGGCTTGCACTGATGGCCAGTGATGATAAGAATGTAATTGTCTTTTTCATAAATAAGTTAGTTATTAGTTAATTAATAGAATGTTGATTTGAATAGATGTAATTTCTGTTACAACTCGATTTCTCCTTGGAACACGATGTCGCTAAAGATAAATCTGATTACATAGACTCCCTCAAGGTACTTGGGTAAGAGCACATATCCGTCGGAATCGACAATACCTGAGAACACGGTGTTCCAGTTCATGTCAAGCAGTTCCAGACTTCCGCCTGAATACACAGGGGTGAAGTTGAGAATATACCCATTCTGGAAGACCTGGAGATCTGTTTGCGTGGTCCTGTGTCCGTCGCCTTGGCTGGGGTTTGGCGTAATAGGGTCAGTTCGTGGAATAATGATGGTGTCGGAAGACTCCACATGGATTTGTCTTTGGGTCGCACTCATGCCCAGAAAGAAAGCCGATAAAAACAATGTTAATAATAATTTTTTCATAATAAGATGAATTTTAAAGTTTGATAGTTCTGCAAAATTACTTATTTTGAAAAGAAAAAACGAAAAAACAATTCAAAAAAAGTAAACAAAAAGTAAACATCCTACAAAAAAAGTAAACAAAAAGTAAACATTGAAATGTGTTTTGAGTTGTATAAACCTGGATTTCAGCACGTTCTATATGTAATGAAAGAGATTGAATGAATTCACTCTTTCATTGTATATCTCCAATCAAGTCCTCCAGTTTCTGGGTGTCGTGTTGCGGGAAAAGCTTCTTCCTTGACCTGGACTTCAGGTTGGACACACTCTGCAGGTTGTTCTCCCCAAGCAAAATCATGATTTCCTTGCTTTTGAATCCCATGCGGACGAGTACACATGTCCTTCTCTCCTTTTCTGACAAATCCGTGCATGAGAAGATCAGGCGGTGGAAATCAGGCGTACGTTCCCGGACTTCATTCATGATTGCATCCCAGTCCTCCTCTGGTGTGCTGCGCCTGTTTCGCATATATACAGTCTTTGATTTCAGCTTGTAATAGACCTCAGAGTCCGTGAAGCATCCTGTGTGGCGATCTCCACGCCTTTTCTCCATTTCTTCCAGTTTCATCCTGTATGATGCAATCTCGGCCTCCTTCTCTTTCTCAAACTCCGACAACGATGACTTCGCCGACGACAAGTCAGACATGGCCTGATCAAGGCTCCCAAGGGTCTTTTCATACTCTTTACGGATGGTCTTCCTGACATGATGGCGGTAAAATAAAAGAGTCAGTGCCAGCAGTACGACTACGACTGACAGGCTGACGGCATGCCTCCTTTGTGTGTCTGCCTCCCTGGCTTTCTGCTGTGCGATACGCTCATTGCGACTGTAGTTGTAGAGCGACGACACATTGGAAGTGGCTATGCCGTTCCCCGACTCGAATGCCCTGACCATCTCGCGCTCGTAAAGCCTGATGTATTTTTTCAGTGAGTCCGTCATGGAAAGCCTGTCGTAAAGTGCCAGCAGACCTTTGCAGGCCTCCTGGCGGTAACCATATCTCCACACTTTCCTGAAAAAGAACTCTGCTGAGTCTTTTGATCCCGTTTCCAGACAGTAGAGCCCTTTCGTGAAGTAATACTGCTCCCGGCCGGCAGCGATGTCTCCGCCTTGCGTGAACAGTCCGGAGTTATTTTCAAACTCATCCATCATCTTTCCAGCACTCTCCAGGTCTCCCTCCTTCACCTTGATGTATATCGCACTTGGATAGACGCTTGCAGCTGCCTCAGGAAAACCGTGCTGAAGGTAAAGCCTGTGGCATTCCTCCGTTATTCGAAGAACGGATACCGTGTCACCTTTCAGGTATGCAGCCCTCATTTTCAGCTCCCTTCCACGGATGGACTCGTAAACGTTGCCGCATTTGTTTGCGGCATCGATATAATGGTTCAGATACGTCAGTTCGTCCTCCGGCATGTTCTGGCGGTCAGCGATTCCCGCCATTTGCCCGTAAATGCTCATGAGGGTGATGTTGTCCACATCTTGTGCGGCCGTGTCGGCCTTCTCGGTTGCCTCAATATAATAACGCATGGCCAGCGGTGCCTCTCCCAGGTCCCTGTAGATGCACCCGAGCAGGTAGTATGCTTTCATCCGGTCGTTGGCGGTTCCGTGAAGGTCGTAATAGGCGACCACGTCCATGAAGTCGCTGTCGGCGGGCATCTGCAGGTACAGCTTGTTCTCCGCGCTTGCCATGAACATACTGTGCCTCATGCTGAGTGGCTCGTCGCCGATGGAGTCCACCTTGCTCTGCATGGCTTTGAGGAGAGCATAGGCGGAGTCCGGATCCGCCTCCAGCAGGCTGTCCATATTTCCGAACAGCCGCTGCTCCAACGCACGGTCATCACTCCCGCAGGCCGACCAGACACAACTCATGACGAATATGAGACTTATATTGAGAAGGAATGTTTTCATTGTTTGGTGGGAGAAAGCTTACTCAGCCATTGTTTTGTGTGTATGGCGATGAATCCTATGCAAAAGTAGGTATTATTTTTCAATTCTCCAAATAATTTCCCCATTTAAGGCTTTTGATGAATTACTGCTCCTCCGGCAGAAGGTCGATATTGCGCCTCAGACCTGTGTATTTGGCCCGTTTCACCGCTGAACCGCTGAACAGACGGCGGTAGTCTTCTTCCGTAAGATTATGCCATTGCTCCACCGTCATGGACAGGAATTCGTCGGAGGCGGCAAAATCCACTTCTTCTGTAGGAGTGGCGAAACGGTTGTAGGGACAGCAAAGCTGGCAACGGTCGCATCCATAGACCGTATTGCCCATCTTCTCTGCATATTCCGAAGGGATGTCTCCACGGTTCTCTATCGTCAGGTATGACAGGCAGCGGGACGCGTCGAGATGGTAGGCAGACGACAAAGCACCGGTAGGACAAGAACGCAGGCAGTTTTCGCAATTTCCGCAGAAACTGACCATCGGTACATCATACTCCGTGAACTCCAGTTCGGTCAGCAACACGCCAAGAAAGAAATAGCTGCCGGCATGAGGGATAATCAGGCTGTTGTTCTTTCCTATCCACCCGATGCCCGACTTCCATGCCCAATAACGCTCCAAAACAGGGACGGTATCGCAGCATACCAGTCCTTCGTAAGCAGATGAACCCGCACAAGCAGCACCTTCTCGATGGCGTATGTCATAAATGGACAGCGATGACGCCAACTTCAGCAGACGGCTGCGAACCACATCATGATAGTCCTTTCCATAGGCATAGTAGGCGAACTGAACCTGATCGTCCCTCAGTCGTTTTTCAGGGTAATAATTCATCGCAACGACGATGACGCTCCGCGCAGAAGGAAGCAGCAACGAAGGGTTCAGCCGCTTCTCCACATTCCCGGCCATATAAGCCATCGTGCCATGCCTCCCCTCCCCCACCCATCTCAAGAAGGCATCTGCCACCTTTTGCTCAACAGGCTCACAACGTGACACGCCACATGCAGAAAAGCCGAGGCGCATCGCTTCGGCTTTCAATCTGTCTATGGACTGCTGCTCACTCATTGTAGTAGAGACGCCCCGCGGGGCGTCTTGTAACTAAAATTTCATCCACATGGCTCGTTCATCTTCAGACCAAACCTCCCGTCCGCATCTGTCCGCATGACTCTTTAAACTTTAAACTTTCAACTTTCAACTTTCAACTAAACAAACTATTTAAGGTGTCTGCTCCACGACATATTCTCGTCGAAGGCCTTGAACTCATAGCCCTGGCTCTTCAGCCACTCCAGACTCATGGGCAGCGCCGTCTTCAGTTTGTCGATGCTCTTGAGGGAGTCATGAAAGGTGATGATGGACCCGTTGCGTGTGTATTTACGAACGTTCTCGAACACCTCGTCGGCATTCAGGCGTGTAGAATAGTCGCGTGTGACGAGGTCCCACATGATAATCGTGAACTTATGGCGCAGGAGGATATACTCAGCGTTTCGCATAAATCCGTGAGGAGGCCTGAAAAGACGGGAGTTGATCAGCTCGTCGGCCTTCAGCACATTCAGCACATAGCGGCTGGAGCGGGTCAGCCACTTGATGTGGTTGTAGGTGTGGTTGCCAACGCTGTGACCCCTGCGCTTGATTTCCTCGAACAGCTCGGGGTATTTCCGCACGTTGTCGCCCACCATGAAGAAGGTGGCCTTCGCATTGTATTCGTCCAGCGTGTCGAGAATCCAGGGAGTGGCCTCAGGGATGGGCCCGTCGTCGAAGGTGAGGTAAACCGCCTTCTCGTTCGGGTCCATTCGCCATATAGCACTGGGATAGAGCCATCGCAGCCACTTCGTCGGTTGTTCTATGATCATCTCTTCTTTTGTTTTATCATGCCTCAGCTTGCATCACCAGTTGCCTTGTTCAGACGCTCGTAAAACACGCCATAGCGCTTGTCAAAGTTCTGCTCTACCTGGTTCTTTCCGCTTAATATCTGAGACTGCTCGTCAGCCGTGTAGGCATCATCGCGCAGTTCACCGTCCTCAGCACTCTTGTAGATACTTGCCAGATTCTGGTAGATATAGAACTCATTGTCGAATATGCCTTTTTTGCAGAGGTCAACGAACTGGTCGTCGTTGGCGGTCAGCAGAACGTCCAGGTTGCGGTTGGCCCAACCCATCAACACCTCGCTGTTCAGATTGGCCCCACTGATGTTGCCGTGGGTGAGGTAGGCCTCCACCATTCGGAGCATACCCTTGCTGGGATAATCCATCTCGAGGAAGCTGATCTGGTTTTCCTCACAGCGTTTCAGCACGCGAGTGTAGAGCGACTGAACGCCCTTGTTCAGGTTCTCGCTGTTTTCCTGAAGCAACTTCAGGTCAGCAGGGTTCAGCTTCGCGCAGTAAGTGCTGTCGGCCAGCTTGCCGGCATAGATGTCGAGGAAGCTGCTCATCACGTATATCTCCGTGTTGGCGTCATTGGCATAACGCTTGAAGCGGCTGTCGCTCAAGGAGAGATACCATTCCACATACTCCGTGGAACGCTTCACAAGCGCAGTCATGATATGCTCACCCTCCTTCACCTTGCCCAGGTCGAAGTAAGCCTTGGCCATCTCCATGGAACCACTCAACGCCTCATGAGGCACGTTGTATTCCGGTATCTCCTTCTCACATTTCTGAAGGGCCTTCAGGGCCTTGTCGTTCTTTCCTTCTTCCACGAGGCTCTTGATCAGAAGTGCGAACCACCGGCGGTGGGTGTAGCACATACGCATCACCGTCTCGTCGATGTAAAGTCCTGGCTGGCTGAGGTTGCCATACTTGTACTTGTTCATCATGTTGTCGTACATCTTCTCAGTGTCTACAACGGTGCGCTGAGCCTGGTTTTCAGCATAGGTGAACGGAGTGAAACGCCATGCGATTCCCTCCTGAAGGAAGTGCTTGAACAGGTTGCCGTAGTTGTCGGGACCAACGGTGGTCGACATATACAGAGGACGTGAGAAGTTGCTCTGACCTATCATCTCAAGCATCATCATGAAGTTCTTGTATACCTGGGAGCGGCCTTTCAGGTCGATGACCATGCGGTCAGGAATCGAGTCGTTCTCAATCTTCATGCCGGACTTACGTACGGCTTCCTTGTCCACTTTCAAGTACAGCGTGTCGGAAGGAAGGCAGGAAGGCAGCTGGGAAACCTGGTCCTTATACTGGGGATCCACGTTCTTCAGCACGAACTTCTGGATGGCGTTGTTCAGTTCGAAAGGCTCCTCGCCCCAGATAGCCTTAGCTCCTTCAGGGTCTCTCTCATAGGCGTCCTTGATCACGTCGGACACCCTCAGATAATTGCCTTTCTCGTCAGTTCCTAAGACAGGGTTCACATCAACAGCCTCATGCTCACCGGTCACATACTCATAGCGCTTCCAGGAGATGGGCAGTGGAGAGGACTGACCATCACCGGAGAAGGCAGGACGCTTCATCTGGTCAATATACCAGTCGGTCTGAAGGTACGACAGGTTGCAGACGCGTACGTCCGTACGATTTCCTTCCGTGTCCTCATTATACCATAGAGGGAAGGTGTCGTTGTCGCCGTTAGTGAAGATGACTCCGTCGTGCGGAACGGTCTCTAGATAGTTGAGGCCGAAGTCACGGCAGATATAGCGGCCGCTGCGGTCGTGGTCGTCCCACGTCTGGCTCACCATCTGAGCCGGGACGGCAATTGCCGGAACCACGGCCACGCAGGCGGCGATAATCTCGGAGGTCTTACCCAATCGTTTCAGCCAGTCATAGATGGCAGCCACACCCAGTCCGCACCACATGGCAAAGGCATAGAATGAACCGGCGTAGGCATAGTCACGCTCACGTGGCTGACCTGGCGTCTGATTCAGATAGAGCACGATGGCCAGACCGGTCATAAAGAAGAGGAAGAACACCACCCAGAACTGCTGGATGCCCTCCTTGCCCTTGAATGCCTGCCAGAAGAAACCCAGCAGACCAAGTATGAGCGGAAGGCAGTAGAACACGTTGTGGCCCTTGTTCTCCTTGAGGTCGCTCGGGAGGGCGTCCTGATCACCATACATCGCGTCGTCGATGAAGGAGAAGCCTGTAATCCAGTTACCATGCTCAAGCTCGCCGCCCTGGTTCTGGATGTCGTTCTGACGTCCAGCGAAGTTCCAGAGGAAATAGCGCCAGTACATGAAGTTCACCTGATAGTTGATGAAATAGGTCATGTTGTCGCCGAACGAGGGGATGTCCACGTACCCGTTCTCGTTGTATCCGTAGCTTACACGCTTCGTGTTGGGAGTACCAATCCACCCCTGATAGGCCTTGGCGTGCTGCTTGCTGTAGATGCGGGGGAAGAACATGCACTGCTCTGAGGAATACACATAGTCTATCTTCCCGGGCATCTCGATATACTCGTCCTTCTCCTCGGATGAATGCTTTTCCTTACGCATATACTTAGGGGCACCCTCGTCTATCTTATACATTCTCTTTGCCTCATCTACTTCAGGCTCGCTAGCATAAGTGGGTCCCCAGAACAGCGGACGGTCGCCGTACTGCTCACGGCCCAGATAGTCTGCCAACGTGAACACGTCCTCAGGGGAGTCCTGGTCCATCGGAGGGTTGGCCGTGGAGCGGATGACGATGACGGCGTAGCTGGAATAGCCCACCGTGATGAGGGTCATGCAGAGCAGCACCGTATTCAGGAGTCTGGAGGTCACCTTACCCCCGACGTTGGCGAAGAGGAAGAAAGCCAGCACAGCAAGCACGAGCAATCCGATAACCATGCTACTGCCTCCGTGGCCGTAGAACGGGATACCTAAAAGGGCGGTACATACAAGGAACGCAATCTTAGACTGACGGCTCAACTCTTTCTGGTGAGTGCTCCATAGGCCCCATACCAAAGCTGCCAGCAAGATGAGAATATAGATATACAGTCCCGTGTTGAAAGGCATACCCATTCCGTTCACGAACATCAGCTCAAACCAGCCGCTTACCTTCGTGATTCCGGGCACCATGCCATAAAGCACTGCGGCAACAATCACGACTGACACACCCAGCACTGCCAAAGCCCCTTTCAGATTCGGCTCCTTCGTCTTCTTGAAGTAGAACACGAGCACGATGGCGGGAATACAAAGGAGGTTGAGCAGGTGGACACCGATGCTCAGGCCCACGAGATAGGAGATCAGCACCAACCACTTGTCGCTGTGGGGGTTGTCGGCATTGTCCTCCCATTTCAGTATCAGCCAGAACACCAAGGCTGTGAAGAAGGAAGAGAAGGCATATACCTCGCCCTCCACGGCGCTGAACCAGAAGGTGTCGCTCCAGGTATATATCAGCGCACCACCCACACCGCTGGCCATGATGGCTATCAGCTGAGCGGTGGTCATCTCTTTCTCATCACTGGCTATAAGCTTCTTGGCCAGATGGGTGACACTCCAGAAGAGGAAGAGGATACAGCCGGCACTGAGCAAGGCCGACATGATGTTCACCATCTTGGCCACCTGTGTGGCGTCGCTGGCAAACAGCGTGAAAAACTTGCCGAAAATCATGAAGAACGGGGCTCCCGGCGGATGGCCCACCTCCATCTTCTCTGCTGTGGTGATAAACTCAGGACAATCCCAAAAGCTGGCTGACGGCTCTATGGTAGAGCAATAGGTGAACGCGGCGATGGCGAACACAAGCCAGCCCGTGACGTTGTTGACTAACCTGTAACTTTTCATCTATAAGTTGATTATTATTATTTTCGATGAACGACAATCCTTGATGCGGACTGTCGGGATGTATGGCTGCATGAAATACGCACATACAATTTGCAAAGTTACAAAAAATCAATGATTCATCCCACCTTTATGCCGATTTTAAAACTCCTTTGTGCGTTATTTGACAATTTTTCACTAACTTCGCATAAAAATTACCCAAAATCAAACGCAAAAATATGGCAAAATACATTTTCGAGCTCAACATGAAAGTGCGTGACTACGAATGCGACCTTCAGGGTATCGTCAACAACGCGAACTATCAGCACTATCTGGAGCACACACGGCATGAGTTTCTGCTTGACCACGGCATCAGCTTCGCCAAGCTACACGAACAGGGCACCGACGCGGTGGTGGCACGCATCACCATGCAGTTCAAGGTACCGCTCAGAAGTGGCGACGAGTTCGTCTCTAAGCTCTGGCTCAAGAAAGAGGGCATCAAATACGTGTTCATGCAGGACATCTTCCGTGCATCCGACATGAAGCTCGCCGTACGAGCACAGGTCGACACCGTATGCGTGGTCAACGGACAGCTCGGCGACTCACCCGAGCTCAACGATGCCTTCCAACCCTTCTTCGCATAAAAAGTAGAGACGCCCCGCGGGGCGTCTTGTAACTAAAAATCACTCAACAAGGCTCTTTCAACTTTCAACCAAACTGCCCGTCCGCATGGCTCTTTCAACTTTCAACTAAATCATCCGGATGGCAAAAGTTCAAACCTCAATTTTCGTGCAAGCGAATACAAAGCCAAGCTTGCTTAAGCTTTGTTGAGCGCCGCCGAAAATCATGTCAATAAAGTTCAGAGTAATCATCACTTGTCCCACTTGTACTTACGCTTGGGATTACGGGGAAACCAGCCTTTCTGAACGCGTTTCTCCTGAGCGAACAACTCCCCGATGCCCCAGAAGGCGGAGAAAGAGAAAGAGCCGAGAATGGCGGACACTGTCACGTCTTCGATAAACAAGGACAGCCCCAGCCCGATAAGACCGGCCAGCAGCCATGTCCACCACAGCTTCGTGCCCCAGTAATACTCCATCTTGATTACCAGCGGATGGAAGAGCCCGATAATCAAGAACGTGCAGGCTCCTATCAGTAGTCCGTCGAAATGCATGTCTATTCCTCCCCTTCTTCCGCTTCATCCACATCCTCAACAGGACGTATCGGTATTTCTTTCTTGATACTCTGGTCGAGCGAAATGAGTGTCTCTGTAGAGTCCACTCCCTGGATGCCCTGAATCCGGTTGTTCAGCAGGTCCATCAGCTGCTCGTTGTCGCGGGCGTACAGTTTCACAAGCATCGTGTAAGGTCCTGTCGTGAAATGACATTCCACAATTTCCGGAATATTCTTCAGCTGGTCCACCACCTTCTTGTACATCGAGCCCTTCTCCAGACGGATGCCAACGTAGGTGCAAGTGGAATAGCCTAGGCTTTTGGGATTCACGTGATAACCGGAACCCACGATCACATTCAAGTCGATCAGTCGCTGCACGCGCTGATGGATGGCTGCACGTGAGACTCCGCAGGCAGTGGCCACTTCCTTGAACGGAATGCGGGCGTTGCTTGCGATGATTTTCATGATTTGCAAGTCGAGCTTGTCTATCTTCTCCATAAGAACTGGTTGTTTCTGTTTATTATTCGTTTTCTTGATGATAAAAGCAGTTAGTTTTCAAAAAACTTTACAAAAGTATTAATTTTTTCGCAAAATCAAGTAAAAAAGTAGAATTATTCTGTATTTTCACTCAAAAAAACAGTGTTTTCCTATCATTTTGGCAACAAAATGTCAGATTTCAGGTTGCAATCGTGTTATGCTATACCATCAAAGCTGATGCTATGTCAGACCGACGGACTTTCTCCATCCCGTTCCGTTGGAAAGCCGGTCATGGCAGACTATCGTCTTGTATTCTTGTATTCTTGTCTTCCCGCCTTCATGAAAACGGCTACTAAAAAAGAGTTTTTTCCAAGCAGTTATGGTTTAACACAGACAATCTCCCCTTTTCCGTTCAGTTCGAGGATGATGTCGGAAAAGCTGCTATAGTAAGAGCCGAGGAAAAAGGAGGTACGGGCAAGTATGAACATCTCTGCCACTGCATCCATCATTCCTTGGAGCGTGCCTCGAGAGGCAGGACGTCCACTCGTAAGTATTCGTCCCGGGAACTGCGTCTCCAGCTTTGTGCGTACGTCCTCTGAGTCGGTGGCAAGGTAGAAATGTGCGTCTGGGAATTTACTCATCCGACTTACAAATGCCTCCAGGGGGCTCCGTCGTATGCTCTCCGCATTATCCGTTCGGCGTATATGCACCCCGACGACATCGTTCGGAAGTCCGTCCACAGTGTTTTCCACCTTCTCCCTGATTTCTTCCTGAGGCACGAAAAAAGAGTTGTAGAGCGACGGATCAGACGGATAGAATCCCAGCCCCGACCCGATGAGGGTACGCTTACTCTCCACCATTTGTTTCAACAGACCGGGCTGCCGCTGCAACCTGGCCAGGCGGTCATCAAACAAAACTTGTCCATACCCAGACTGTAGCAGTTTAGGTATGAACAGGTTTCGTTTCATCGGAGGCGCGTACAGAATGGACTTCCATCCGCTCACCTCCTCTATGTCGAACATATTGACAGGCTCGAAAAGGTCGCAGAACCGTGCATTCAGCCCTTTGTCGCGCACCCATGCCACACGCAGGTCTGAACCGACTTCACAGGCCAGACTATAAGCGGACAGAATCGCACGCATCCGGTTTGCCAGTCCGCCCATCGGAGCCAATGTCAATATCATCTCTTTGTTTATTATTTTGCTTTGACGGTCGTAGCCGGTTTCACAGTCGTTGTAGCTGGCTTTGCAGTCGTTGCTGCGGGCTGTTCGATGTCAATGAGCTCTACCGTGAAGATGAGTGTGGAGTACGGTGGGATCTTTCCTGCAGCGCGCTCACCATAAGCGAGGTTGTAAGGGATATAGAGCTCCCAGACGGACCCTACAGGCATCAGGCAAAGTGCCTCCGTCCATCCTTTGATCACCTGGTTACACTTGAAGGAAGTTGGTTCCTTGCGCTTGTAGGACGAGTCGAATTCGGTGCCGTCGATAAGTCGTCCCACGTAGTTCACCTTCACCGTACTCGTAGGTTTCGGCTTCTCTCCGTTACCCATCGTTATGACCTTATACTGAAGTCCGCTCGGCAGTTCCACTACGCCTTCCTTCTCCTTGTTTTCTGCAAGGAATGCAGCACCGTCAGCCTTGTTCTTTCCGTAGAGTCTTTCCTGGTTGGCTGACTTTTGCGTCTCCAGACGGCTCTGGAACTCCTTCATCGCGTCCTGGCTTGACATCGCGTCCTTTCCGTAAAGACCGGCAAAGATTCCGGCTGCCACGGTCTTAGGGTCGATTTTCTTGTCGGGGTCGGCAGCATAGTATTCCTTCGACAAATTGGCGGCCATCTGCTCAATCTGCGAACCGATGTTCATACCCTGGTTGTATGCCTGCTTGGCCTTGTCGTCAGGGTCGACGTTCAGCCGGTCGTTGATTCCCTGGCTGAAGGTGTCGGTGTAGATGCTGTCGATTTTCAGCTGCTGCTTCATGAAAGTCTTCAGTCCCTCAGCCTGTGAGAGTCCGAAGTAGTAGGCGATAGAATCGTCCTTGCTGGTGAAGCTGGCTGAAGGAACGACGAAAGTAGATGTTGGCTGTGCCCCGGCCTGCCTCAGCAGATTAGAGGCCTCAGCAGCCTTCTCCGCATTTTTCGCAGCCTTCTTTGCTTTTTTAGCTTCCTTCTCCGCTTTCTTGATTTCCTTTTGGGATTCTTTCAGCACCTTATCAGCTTCTTTCTGCTCTTCCTTAGTGATTCCTTTCGACTCTTTCAGCGCTTTCTTAGCCTCCTTGAATGCCTCGTTGACATCCACCTTATTCTGTGCAAAAGCCATGTTGACGGCAGAACCCATCAACACGGCTAATATGAATAACTTTCTCATTTTCTTCGTTTATTTTGTCTCGATAGTGAAAATAAGGGTTGAGAACGGCTTGATCGGTCCCATCTCGCGGGCACCGTAGCCCTGCTCCTGAGGGATGATCACCTCCCACTTAGCGCCCTTCGGCATGATTTTCAGCACATCCACCCATCCAGCGATCACGCTAGGCTGCTTCATGTTCACCTGGATTGGTTCCTTTCCTTCAGAAGAGTCGAAGACGGAGTCAGTGATCAATGTGCCCTTATAGTCGCACTTCACGATGGAGTCAGCCCCCATAGCGCTGCCGGCACCTGCGTTGATTACCTTATAGAGGACTCCGCTAGGCAGTGCAGTATATGACTTGTCAGCTTTTTTCTTAGCGAGGAACTCCTCGTTCTTCTTTTTCCAGTCGCCGAATTTCTTCTCCTGAGTGGCGGCATGCAGTTTCTGAGTGCGATCCTGCACCATGTCTCCGGCAGCCTTCAGCTTTCCTTCCTTGTCAGGTCCGTCAGCCATATTCAGTCCGTCGATGAGACCGGCCACGATTTTCTCTGTTCCGATGCGCTGTGTGGAGTCCTCACCATAAATTTCCATGGTCAGCCCCCGTGCGATGCCTTGAACCTGCTCACCCACCTGAAGTCCGGCGTTGTATGCACGTGCCTGCTTGCCAGGTTTCTCCGAGCCTTCTTTCATTCCTTTGATGAACTCATCGATGTAAGCTGAGTCAACGCCAAGCTGGAACTGAGCATACTGCTTCAGACCGCCAGACTGAGCCAGACCCAAGTTGTAAGCCAGAGAATCGATGCCGGCATCCTGAACCAGCGGAGCCAGTTTCTCGTCGTCAGCACCTTTACCACCACCTGCCTGCTGGCAGGAAACCATTGTCACTGCAGCAGCTGCTGCAAAAAACATAATCTTTTTCATTTCTTTACTATAAAGTTAAAAGTTTAAAGTTTAAAGTTTAATGTTTAAAGTTTAAAGAGAATTTACTTCTTATGAAAATTACAGTACTTCGATAAGTTCCACATCGAAAATCAATGTGGCGTAAGGCGGAATCATGCCTCCCGCCCCGCTTTCTCCGTAGGCAAGAAGATAAGGGATGTAGAAACGGTATTTCGCTCCTTCGGACATGAGCTGAACGCCCTCGGTCCATCCTGCAATCACCTGGTTGAGTCCGAAGACAGCCGGTTCGTTGCGTTTATAAGAAGAGTCGAAGACAGTTCCGTCGATGAGTGTGCCTTCATAGTGGCATCTCACCTGGTCTGTAGCTTTCGGCTTCTTGCCGTTGCCTTCCACCAGCACCTCATACTGAAGTCCGCTCTTGGTGGTGATCACTCCCGGACGGTTCATATTGTTCTGTAAGAACACCCTTCCCTCTTCCAGCGCTTTCTTCCCGGCCTCGGCCTGGACAGCCTTCATCTGCTTTTCCTGTTCGGCGAAGAACTGGTTCACTATCTGCTGTGCTTCTGAATTTTTCACTTTCAGGTCGTTATCCTGAAGAACGTCAACGATGCTTTGTGCAAAATCGTCAATGACCAAAGCGTCTTTCAGTCCCATCTGCTTGAGTTGTTGGCCGATGCCAAGTCCCAAAGCATAACTTAATTTATCCATACAATATTTATAAAATAATTAATTCCAAACTGCAAAGTTAGGCAAAATAAATGAAGAATAAGGAATGAAGAAAGAAGAATTTCAAAAATAGCCCGAATTTTAATGAATTTTAATACGTTGGGCGAGCAAGTCGGACAGGATGGACAGGTCAGACTGGTCGGACAGGTCGGACAAGTCGGACAGGTCGGACAGGTCTAAAAAACGAAAATCTCCGTCCGCATGGCTCTTTAAACTATCAACCAGATTATCCGCATGGCTAAACCTCAAACCTCAAACTTCAATTTTCGTGCAAGCGAATACAAAGCTAAGCTTGCTTAAGCTTTGTTGAGCGCAGCCGAAAATCATGTCAATAAACTTCAAACTAACAAAGTTTCCGCTTGGTCGAGCAACTCGAAGAGTTCGTCCATGGTCTCAGCCCTCAGAATTTTTATGCGTGTCTTGCGGAAATCGGGAATCCCTTTAAAAATGGGTGAGTTGGCGAGATGTCGTCTCACATGCATGATACCTCCGAGCTCTGTGGCCTTGCGTGGGTTGTCGGTTCGTGCGAGCGAGCAAGCTACACTCTCTCGCACCTGTCTCCTGAGCACGTCCATCTTCCATTTCAGTGTCATCTCATCGCTCAGTGTGCCCTTATCCAGATAGTCGCGTATTTCCTTGAATATCCATGGCCTTCCGAATGATGCTCTTCCTACCATCACGGCGTCGACTCCATATCGGTCGAATGCCTCCTTCGCTTTCTCCGCGCTGTCGATGTCTCCGTTTCCGATGATGGGAATATGCATCCGAGGGTTGTTCTTCACATCGCCGATATAGCTCCAGTCAGCCTCTCCGGTGTACATCTGGCTTCGGGTCCTGCCGTGTATGGTCAGCGCCTGGATGCCACAGTCCTGCAGCTGCTCTGCCAGCTCCACGATAATCTTGCTCTCGTGGTCCCATCCCAGTCGTGTCTTGACGGTCACAGGTGTCTTCACAGCTTCCACGACCGCCCTCGTGATCTCGAGCATCAGCGGAATATTGCGGAGCATGCCGGCCCCGGCTCCCTTTCCCGCCACCTTCTTCACCGGACAGCCGAAATTGATGTCGATGACGTCTGGCCGAGACTCTCGCTCGATTATCTGTGCTGCCTCCACCATCGAGGGCACGTCCCGTCCGTAAATCTGCACAGCTACGGGGCGTTCCGCATCGTTGACTACGATTTTCTGCAGGCTGCGGTTGACCGATCGTATCAAGGCGTCGGCACTCACGAACTCGGAGTACACCATCGAGGCCCCGAACTCCTTGCAGAGCAGACGAAAGGCCGGGTCGGTCACATCCTCCATAGGAGCCAGCACCACTGGGCGCTCACCCAAGTCTATATCATGAATTTTCATCAGCTATATAATAAATATTTCCTCTCTGATTTCGTTAAGTGTGGTTAAAAACAACTTTTCTCACCATCTTTTCCATTGGAATGCCGTCCATGGCTGACTATCGTCTTGTCTTCTCGTCTTCTTGTCTTCTCGTCTTCATAAAAAAAGAAGCAACTTACTTTTTTGGGGTTACTAACAAAGCTTAGTAACTGTCATTCGTCGTTGAAGTCCATTTTTTCCAGGCATCTGCGTGCGCTGTCCAATGAGAATCCTCTTGACACAGCAAAACGGAGGAGCTTGACGTAGCGGTCGTAGTCGTTCTTGTAGTTGAGATGGCGGCTTTTGGCAGTCAGCAATTCAAGAAGGGTGTCGTCCAGCTCTTCCTCATTCAGTTCGGTCAGCGCATCATCGATATCCTCTTGGTTGATGCCCTTCTGCTGTAGCATTCTCACGATCTTGTCGCGTCCCCATCGGTTGAACCGGAACTTGCTTCTCACAAATGCATGGGCGTAGCGGTTCTCATCCACATATCTGTCCTTCACCAGACGCTGAATGATCCGTTCCTCCGCTCCGGTAGGCATTTCCCACGCCTCCATCTTCCGCCTCATATCCTGCAGGCAGTATTCGGTCTTGGCACACAGGCCTCCCAGTCGGGATAAAGCCTGAGCCTCGCTCATTTTTTTCTTTTCCATATTTCATCAGAGACGCGCTTGAGGGCATCTTTCTAATCAGTTACAAGACGCACCCCGGCGCGTCTCTACAATCCTGGGGTTGCCGAACTGGTCGTTGTGTACGTTTATGTTAATGAATCCGCAGTCTTCAAGCAGTTGAGCCACATCGAAAGCGTATGCCCGGTTGACCTCGAAATAGAGTCCCCCACCCTGCCTCAGCGCCTTTATGGCAAAGCGTGCTATGGCATCATAATAAATCAGGGGCTTATCGTCAGGGACAAAAAGTGCGCTGTGCGGTTCGTAGTTGAGCACATGCGGCTCCATGTCCTCTGCCTCTCTCCGGCAGACATATGGCGGGTTGCTCACGATGATGTCAAACGCCTCCTCCTGTGGCTGTGCATGGAAGATATCTTGCATTTCGAACTTCACGTCCAGTGCATTCCGTGATGCGTTCCCACATGCCACTTCCAGTGCTTTGGCAGAGATGTCCCACCCTGTCACGTCCGCGTCCGGAAACGCATTTTTCAGTGCCAATGCGATGCATCCGCTTCCGGTTCCGATATCCAGGACTTTTGCGCCCTTCATCTGGCTGTTTTCATGTTCCACGCGGCCCACCAGCTCCTCTGTCTCCGGCCGTGGGATGAGCACCGCCGGATTCACTTCCATCACCATGCCGCAGAACAGCGTCCGCCCTGTCACGTACTGAACCGGCTCTCCAGCTTCCACCCTGCAGACGGCCTCCTCCATTCTGGCTAAATCTGCGGCAGGAATCTCGTCGGCCTTTCCCATCAGCACGTCGGCGGTAGTCAGTCCGCAAAGCTCTTCAAAGAGCAGCAGCATCACCGCCCGTGCCTCACCCGCGTCCATAACTTTTTCCAGTCTCCGTTGCAGTCGAAGCCGCAACTGCTCCCGGTTATCATTTTCCATCGTCAAAACGCAGTAATCTTATTTCGTTATTTCAAAGTCGCTTTATTCAAACTCTCTGTCCGGATGGCAAAATCTCAAATTTCAAATTTCAAACTCTCTGTCCGGATGGTAAAATCTCAAATTTCAAACTTCAAACCTCAAACTTATAGCGTCTGCATGTCGTTCAGTTTCTTGTAGTATCCGTTCATCTCGAGGAGTTGTTCATGTGTTCCCTGCTCCACGATTTGTCCCTCATGCAGCACGTATATGATGTCAGCGTTCTTAATGGTTGACAGTCGGTGTGCGATAGCAATGGTGGTTCTTGACTTCATGAGTCTGAAGAGTGCGTCCTGCACGAGTTTCTCCGACTCCGTGTCGAGCGCCGATGTAGCCTCGTCAAGAATCAGGATGGGCGGGTTTTTGAGTATGGCTCGTGCGATGGAAATCCGCTGTCGCTGTCCTCCTGAGAGTTTTCCTCCTCTGTCTCCCACGATGGTGTCGTATCCGTTCTCGCTCTCCATGATGAACTCATGTGCGTTGGCGATTTTTGCCGCCTCCACCACCTGCTCCATCGTCGCCCCTTCCACACCGAACGCGATGTTGTTGAAGATGGTGTCGTTGAAGAGTATGGCCTCCTGGTTCACGTTTCCGATGAGCGATCGGAGCGACTTGATTTTCAAGTCGCGGATGTCGGTCCCGTCTATGGTGATGCTTCCCTTGTCGAGGTCGTGGTAGCGGGGTATGAGGTCGACGAGGGTGGACTTTCCCGAACCCGACTGTCCCACCAGTGCCACAGTCTGTCCTTTCGGAATAGATATATTGATATGGTGTAGTATTTCCCTCTGGTCGTTATAGCTGAATGATACGTCCTTGAGTTCTATACCCTCGTTGAGTCCGCTGATGTCCTTTGCGTTGTCCTTCTCCTTGATGTTGTTCTCCGCCTTCAGGATTTTGTTGATTCTCTCCATGGATGCCATTCCTTTCTGTATTGAATATCCTGCCTTTGAGAGTTCTTTGAGAGGCTGCAGGATGGTGTACAGAATGACGAGGTAGTAGATGAATGTGCTAGCGTCAATGGTGTTGCTTCCTGAGAAGATGAGAGTGCCTCCGAACCACAAAACCACAACGATCATGCATGTTCCCAGGAACTCGCTGACGGGGTGAGCTGCCGACTGTCGTATGGCCACTTTCATGGCTGCCGTCCTGTATTCGTTGTTCACACGGGTGAATCTGTCCTCCATCTTCTTCTCCGCTACGAACGCCTTGATGATGCGGAGTCCTCCCAGCGTCTCCTCGATGATGCTGAGTCCGTCGCTCCATTTCGACTGTGCGTAGAGTGACTTCTTCTTCAGCTTCTTTCCTATCCTACCGATGCCAAATGCCATGATAGGTACGACGAGAAGTGTGAAGAGAGTGAGTTTCCAGCTGATGGCGATGAGAGTGACGAAATAGATTAGGATGAAAATAGGGTTTTTGATGACCATGTCCAGTGAGCTGGTGATGGATGAGTCCACCTCGTTCACGTCGGTTGACACCCGTGCGAGAATGTCTCCCTTACGCTCCTCAGAGAAGAAAGCGAGCGGGAGAGCCAGAATTTTCTTGTATATGTTCACGCGAATATCACGTACAATACCCGTCTTTATTGGCATGAGGCATGCCGACCCCGCGAAATAGCTTCCGGTCTTCAGCAGTGTCATGAACGCCAGTCCCAGTCCGAGGAGAAGCAGAGTTGTCGCCTGTCCGTAGTTGTTGATCAGCTGCTGTGAGTAATAGTATAGGTTGTTGAGCGCCACGTCCTTGAAACTTCCGTCGCTGAACGACATGAGCTGGTACGACCCCTTGTCTATTTGGAAGAGAATATTCAGAATAGGTAGCAGCAGTGTGAATGAAAACACATTGAAAAATGCAGACAGCACATTGAATCCCAATGTGCCGGCCACAAACTTTTTATAAGGGACAAAATAGTGTCCCATGGTTTTGAAGAATTCTCGCATTTTTCTACTTTCTTCCGAAGTCCGCGGGAATTTCCCCCCACTTGTCGGTGTTCCACTTGATGATTTTGTTTGAATATGAGTTCGTTCGTAGCCAGTTTTCCGCCCTGTGAATGATGTCGTAGAGTCGAGCGTTCTCCGGGGTCATAGGTAGTGTGGTCTTTGCTTTGCGGTTTCTCACCCAAGCCATACCCGAGATGCTGTCGGAGTAGATGGTCATGTTGGAGTTTGATTTTTTCAGCAGCGCCAGTGCATGTACGATGGCTAGGAACTCTCCGATATTGTTTGTCCCGGAGACCGGTCCGAAATGGAAAATCTGCTGTCCTGTACGCAAGTCCACCCCCCTGTACTCCATGGGTCCTGGATTGCCGCTGCATGCGGCATCCACGGCGATGGCGTTAGCCTCCACCTCCATTGGCAGCGGCAGTACGGTGTCATGTCTATAATCAGGCGGGTTCTGCAGCATGGTTATATTGATATAGCCGGATTTTCCGGGATGTCCGGATTTTCCGGGAACATCTCATTTAAAAATAAACCTCAAATTTCAAATCTCAAACCTCAAATTATCACATTCTCTCAGGCATCTGAATGCCGAGTAGTCCCATACCGAGGGAAGAAATTTTGGCCACGTTCTTTGATAGCAGTAGTCTGAAGAGCTTCTTCTGCTCGTCCTCCTCATTGAGTATATGGAAGTCGTGGTAGAACTGGTTGTATTCCTTTGTCAGCTCATAGCAGTAGTTGGCTATGCCCGACGGGCTGTAGTCCTGTCCTGCCTGTCTTAAAGCTGCAGTGAATCCGTTCATTTTCTGTATCAGTTCCACTTCCTTCTCGTTCAGCTCCACTTCAGCCTGCATCTCCTGTGGAATGACGATTCCCTTTTCCTCCGCCTTTCGAAGGATGGACTTGATGCGTGCGTAGGTATATTGTATGAACGGCCCGGTGTTTCCGTTGAAGTCGATACTTTCCTCCGGGTTGAAGAGCATGTTCTTTCTTGCGTCCACTTTCAGGATGAAATATTTCAGCGCGCCCATCCCCACTTTCTCTGCGATGTCGCGTGCCTCCTCCTCAGGTATGTCCACCTGCTTTGTTCTTTCCTTTGATGCCTCGTATGCGTCGCGTACCATCTGGTCCATGAGCTCGTCGGAGTCCACCACTGTTCCCTCCCTTGACTTCATCTTTCCGTTAGGCAGTTCCACCATTCCGTAAGAGAAATGCACGAGGTCCTTTCCCCATTTGAATCCGAGCTTGTCGAGCAGGATGGACAGCACCTGGAAGTGGTAGTTTTGTTCATTGCCTACCACATATATCATCTTGTCGATGGGATAGTCCTGGAAACGGAGTTTTGCGGTACCGATATCCTGCGTCATATATACTGAAGTACCGTCGCTTCGCAGTAGGAGTTTCTCGTCGAGTCCCTCCGCTTCGAGGTTGGCCCATACCGATCCGTCTTGTCTGCGGTAGAATAGTCCTTTCTCCAGTCCTTCCATCACCTTCTCCTTCCCTTCGAGGTATGTGTCAGACTCATAGTATATCTTATCGAACGACACGCCCATACGCTTGTATGTCTCGTCGAATCCTGCATACACCCACTCGTTCATGGTTTTCCAGAGGCTTCTGACCTCCGGGTCGTTCTTTTCCCAACGGACGAGCATCTCGTGTGCCTCCTTGATGAGAGGAGCCTCCTGCTTGGCTTTCTCCTTGGCAGCCTCCTCTTCCATGCCGGCTTCCACATACTGTCTGGTCAGCTCGTCGCACTCCGCCTTGTAGTGCTTGTCGAATGCCACGTAGAAGTCTCCGATGAGGTGGTCACCCTTGATGCCAGTGCTCTCGGGTGTTGCTCCGTTTCCCCACTTCTGCCATGCGAGCATGGACTTGCAGATGTGTATGCCTCGGTCGTTGACGATATTCGTCTTCACCACCTTGTTGCCGTTTGCTTGTACGATACGTGCGAGTGCAGATCCGAGTAGGTTGTTACGCATATGTCCAAGGTGGAGTGGCTTGTTGGTGTTTGGCGAAGAATACTCGATCATCACGAGCGGGCTGTGTTCATCCGGCTTGATGAATCCGAATTTCTCTTCGGCGTTGATGTCGTTGAGCAGGTTGATCCATGCCTTCTGGCTCACCACGATGTTGAGGAATCCCTTGACCACGTTGTAGTCAGCCACCACGTCCTTAGCCTCCCGTTTCATAAATTCTCCGAGCTCCGCTCCAACGGCATCCGGTGACTTCCTGGCCAATTTCACGAAGGGGAACACCACCACCGTGAGGTTGCCCTCAAACTCTTTCTTCGTCTTCTGCAGCTGTACCTGGCTGTCGGTCAGTTCGGCTCCGTACAGAGACTTGACGCCGGCCTTGACCGCGTCTACAATTTTCTGTTCTATAGTCATAATGTGTAAATTTTTTGCAAAGTTACGGAAAAACAAGTTAAGTGCAAAAAGAAAGTTTGCTTTTCTTTTCTGAGATTAAGGAAGTTCTGCGTGTACAGAGCAAATATGACCATGCTAATTTCAGACAAGAATCATTACGAATCCTTTTCGGACTAAGAATTGAATGCCACAAATGATGCTATTTACGAACAGGAATCATTGCAAATTCTTTTCGAACGGAGAATTGAGAGATTAATAAGGTTCATTATGGAATTCTATTCCATCAGTATGGTTTAAGAAAGAGGGCCTATGCAGCCGGGAGTTCAAAGTATTCTTCATAGTCATCGAGCAGCATCAAGTAAGCTGTAATAACAAAATCCATGTGAAAGCGGTTTATCCTGTGACTGTTTCTTTTAATTTTCTCGATAAGTTTCAAAAAGCTGTAGAAGTTTCTTATATGCTGGTTAATTGCATTGTCCTTTACTTCATCCATGACAGCCTCACCTATGGACGAGCAGGCTTCTGTTATTTTCTCTTTGTTGTCCGTATCCGTCTGTGGATGCTGTTGCATTTCCCCAGTAAAGAACTGAGCATCCGGTTCAGCCGTTTGGCCGAGGTGTGTGTTCCATGGGAGCCTTGTCAGTTCGGTTGCATTCTGGTCGATATGCAGCCGTTTCAGTGTTTCGTTGTTATGAGGAGCAGGATGAGTATGAAGGTCAGTCTTGATTTCTTTAAGTTGAACGGATTTTCTTGCTGCCTCACGTATCGCTGCCACTTCCTTTTCATGGATGGCAGGATTCAGTCTTGTCTTTTCATGTGCATTGGGAATGAAACCACCCACTATTGACTGCCTCATAGGCAAATGAACAGACAGTGGTTTTTCGGTAGGTGTAAAATGATATGAATTATGCAGACCATGTACGCTATATGCAGACATGATAAAATTCTGTGCTGGTTGGTAGATCCAGCTCCTCTGGGCCATCTTCTGGGCCATTCTGGCCATTCTTGTTGTCGTCCGAGAGGAAGAAAGTGCTGTTTTCACTATATTCCATTGTGCTTGGGCCTTACTGGAGCCAAACGCAAAACAAGCTATCAGGGCAGCAAGCCACATCCACAGTTTCACCCGCAATCCGTTATTTTGGCTTGCGTTCTTTATACCATTTCTTGTTTTCCGCATCCTTCCGATAATCCTTTTTATTAATAGTTTAAAATCACAAGTTTGCAATTTCCTCTTCTGAGAGCCCGGTGACCTTTGCAATGGTCAGATGGTCGATCCCGATTTGTTTCATTTTCGTTGCGGTTTCTACCAAAGATGCTGCACGGCCCTCTGCAAGTCCTTCCGCATGTCCTTCCGCACGTCCTTCTCTTTGTGCATGACGTAGTACGGCTAAGGTGTCGCGGAATTTCTTGAGGCTTTCATCGTAGAGGTCCCGTTCATATGGGGTGAGAGATGAATAGTCTGTGATTTCAGCCAATTTCTTGAAAACGGCGTTTTGGAATTCCTCCGGGAATCGTTGTAGTGTTTCCATATGCTTCAATACATAAATCCAACGTTCAAAATCGGTAGAGCATTCATCTGCCTCCTTTTCGAACAGAGGCAGCTGCAGATAGATGAGGCGCAGTTTGTCGGAGAAGAGTTCTTTGCTCCTCATGTTCATCAGCGCCACGTCGGTCCGGAACTCGTCAGAGATGTCAGGTAGCTTAAAATTCAAGAAGGCTATCAGATATACTGACTTGACGTCATATTCCCATTGCGTTCCACGCTTGCCCTGCCGGATTATCGCTTTCGAAGCATAAAAGAGGCTGCGGTCCTTGAAATAGGCCTGGCTCTGGTTCTGCATCTCCACGATGATATGCTCACCGCTCTCAATCTCGCAGTAGATGTCGTAGATGAGTGAACGGTCCATATCATTCTCGGGCATCTGCTCTTTGTCGAGGAATGTCAGGTCTGTTATTTTCAGCTCATCCTCGAGCAGGCTGTTGAGAAAGTCAATCAGCAGCGGCTTGGATATTTCCTGTCCGAAAATTCGTTTGAATCCAACGTCGGTGAATGGATTGATATAATTGCCCATATTCAATGTGTTGATGTTGCAAAGATAGTAAATTTCCATAAACAATCAAATAAAAGATAAAAAAAATATTATGTAAATAATAGGAAATTCGTTTTAATTCGAGATTATTCGTGTTCGAAAAAAAATTACAAATTAAAAATAATTATTCATGAAAATTCGTGGACATTCATGGACATTCGTGTTAAAATCAAACATACGCAACGAAAGAAATTATTGATATTGCCGATTTCTTTTTGGCCGCGCCAAATGAGTGTCTTTTCACTATTCACTTTTCACTATTCACTTAACATCATTCGTGTTTTAAAAAAACATCCGGATGGCTTTTTATTGAGCACGAAGTGCGTTTTTTTCCGAAACGTAGTGTAGGACTTTTTATTGAGTTTTGTCCGCACGAAGTGCCGTCGTTGCTGCCGTGCCGGATGGAAGCAAACTCGTTTGCGTACAGCCGTCACGGCAGCAGCGACGTAGGGCAAAGCCCGAGACAAAACGTTTTTTTATCTTATCTTCTTTTAATGCCCATCCCCAAAGTAACTAAAACTTTTTACTCTTCACTTTATTCTTCCTTGAGAGCAGGTGAAAACTGGAGTTCTCCGTTCGTTTTTGTGCTAATTATTTGGAAAATAGGAACTAAAATAGTAATTTTGTGTTTAAATATACTTTATATTGTATTTATTTGTTTGATATTCAGTTAATTAGATATAATTAAACAAGATAAAAGGATTGTTTCACGTGGAACATCAGAACTGATAAACAAAGAATAATGTTTCACGTGGAACATCGGCAGACAAGAACCAAAACAGACACCAATGTTCCACGTGGAACATATAATAGAAATAAAAAAAATGAGCAAGGACGAAGAACGAATACAGAGGCTGAAGAACATCGTACTGAATCTTCCGGAGACCCCGGGATGTTATCAGTATTTCAATGCTGAGGGCACGATTATATACGTAGGCAAGGCAAAGAATCTGAAGCGTCGTGTCTCCTCATATTTCAACAAGAACCAGCAGTCGAGTAAGACACGTATACTTGTCTCGAAGATTGAGGACATACAGTATATTGTAGTTCCGACGGACGAGGATGCATTGTTGTTGGAGAACAACCTTATCAAGAAATACCAGCCCCGTTACAATATTCTGTTGAAGGACGGCAAGACCTACCCATCCGTATGTGTAACAAAAGAGGAGTTTCCGCGAATATTCAAGACAAGGAATATCTCGTTGAAGGGCGGTTTCTACTTCGGTCCGTTTTCTCATCAGGGAACGCTGAACAACATGCTCGAGTTGATTGACAAGATGTATTCCATCCGCAAATGTCGTCTTGCCCTCACGGAGGAGGGAGTCAGTAGTTGTAAGTTCAAGACATGTCTGGAGTACCACATCAAGAACTGCAAGGGTCCTTGCGTAGGGAAGCAGAGCAGGGAGGAATACATGCGGGAGATAGACGAAGTCAAGGAGATATTGAAGGGCAACACCCGTATCGTGTGTGACCGTCTGTTGGATCAGATGCGAAAACTGTCGGAGCAGTTAAGGTTCGAGGAAGCGGAGGTGCTCAAGCGTAGATATCTCCTCGCGAAGGAGTTCGTGGAGAAAAGTCAGGTGGTCACGAACTACGACTACGACATCGATGTCTTCAGTATCGCGGACGAAGAGACGGTGGCATACATCAACTATCTTCACATCACCCAAGGTTGCATCAACCAGGGATTCACCTTCGAATACAAGAAGCGGATAGACGAGACGGCCGAGGACATCCTAGCCCTCGGTATCGCCGAGATGCGCAGTCGTTACGGCAGCAAGGCCAAGGAGATTGTCGTGCCGTTTCCGTTGGACATTGAGTTGAACGGTGCGGAGTTTCTCGTTCCACAGAGAGGTGAGAAGAAGCACCTTCTTGACTTGTCGATGGCCAACGTACGTCAGTACAAGTTCGACAAGATGAAGCAGGCAGAGAAGTTGAATCCGGAGCAGCGTGCCACTAACTTGATGCGTGAGTTGCAGCGTAAGTTAGGATTGGAAAAGTTGCCGATGACCATCGAATGTTTCGACAACTCCAACATCCAGGGTAGCGACGCAGTGGCAGGATGCGTGGTGTTCAAGCAGACGAAGCCTTCGAAGCAAGACTATCGCAAATACAATATCAAGACGGTGGTAGGTCCGGACGATTATGCCAGCATGGCTGAGGTGGTATACCGTCGTTATTCGAGGATGATAGAAGAAGGCACTCCCCTACCCGACCTCATCATCACCGACGGAGGAAAAGGTCAGATGGAGGTAGTGAGGAAGGTAGTGGTCGACAGCCTTGGGTTGAAAATACCCATAGCCGGCTTGGCAAAGGACAAGCGTCACCGGACGTCAGAACTGCTGTTCGGCTTTCCCGTGCAGACTATAGGAATCGAGATGAACTCACCCCTCTTCGCGTTCCTTACGAGGATACAGGACGAGGTACACCGTTACGCCATCACCTTCCACAAAGACAAGCGGAGCAAACGTCAGGTACACTCCGAATTGGACGAAATCAAGGGTATCGGAGAGAGTACAAAGACGGCGTTGCTGAAGAAATTCAAGAGTGTGAAAAAGGTGAAGGAAGCGAAAGAAGCAGAGCTAGCGGAAGTGATCGGACCAGCCAAAGCAAAGCTAATCATCGAATATTTTCAAGGAGAAGATGTAAGTGAAGAGTGAAAAGTGAAAGTCCTCTCATTGTACTTGTCCAAAAAAAATAAAATGACAAGATTTAAATCAAGGTGTATGGGATTAGCAGGACAAACATAACAAAAAAGGAGGAAAAAAATATAAAAAGACACAAAAACAATGCTGATGATTCTTAAAACAGGAAAAAGATTACCTGTCGGTAATGGAAAAAAGAGGAAAAAGGAAGTTACTTCGGTGATGATTTTAAGGGACGAAAATCTTACATTAATCTGAACGAAAATATTGATGGATGAGTTATTAAGAAAGAAAATTGGTTGAAAATTAAAAGAAAATTTTAATTAGAAAATATTGTTTTGATGATTTTCACACGAATGTTCATGAATGATCACGAATAATCATGAATTAATATAAATATATTTAGCAGGACAAACATAATAAAAAAGGAGGAAAAAAATATAAAAAGACACAAAAACAATGCTGATGATTCTTAAAACAGGAAAAAGATAACCTGTCGGTAATGAAAAAAGGAGGAAAAAAGAAGTTACTCTGTCTATCAGGCTAACACGTATTTGTTATATGGTACTTCAGGAATATGTGTGGAAGAAGATCCTATATCATTGTTTGACCGTGCTTCGCCGGTCAGATGTGCGGACGAGGACGTCCACAACCCCAGTGTGGATGGGTGGACCGTGCTTCGCCGGTCGGATGTGCGGGCGAGACGCCCACTATCCCAGCCGATGTCCTGTCGGAATGAAAAAGGGGACAGCAGATGGCAAAAAATTAATCACCACACGAAATCCTGAATAACCTGTTATATAGGAGTGTAAAGAGAAAAGTGTAGTTACTCCGGAGATGGATCTTAAGGGACAAGAATTGATAATAAGTGAAGATTGAAAAGTGTAGTTACTCCGGGGATGGTTTTAAGGACTAGAATCTGATAAGGATAATGACAAGGAATTATAACAGGAGAAACAGACAATAAAATCTTGAGGAAATTATATAGGAATTACAAGTTTTTTTTGTAATTTTGCAAATAAAAAGTAAGCAATGAGAGTAGTATTACAAAGAGTGAGTAAAGCCTCCGTAGAAGTGGAGGGAAAAACGATAGGACAGATAGACGGAGGACTGCTGGTACTGGTCGGTTGTGAGAATGCCGACACCCAGGAGGACATAGACTGGATATCGAAGAAGATTGTCAATCTACGGATATTCGACGACGAGTCAGGCGTGATGAACAAGTCTATCAAAGACGTCGGAGGCAGTATTCTCGTCGTCTCCCAGTTCACCTTATGGGCATCCTATAAGAAAGGTAACCGTCCATCATATCTGCGAGCAGGAAGTCATGAAATCGTAGTTCCCCTGTATGAGCAGTTCTGCACTACCCTATCGCAAGAATTGGGAAAACCAGTACAGACTGGTGAGTTTGGAGCAGAAATGCAAGTGAGCCTGATCAACGACGGTCCTGTAACCATCTGCATGGACAGCAAACATAAAGAATAATAATGAAGATAATTAAATGAAGAATGAAGAATTGGCCATGCGGACGGATTTATAAAGGACGATAATCTTACATGAATCTTGACATAAATCTAAGGCAGGAAAGAATGGAAAAATAGAAATTAAGGAGTAAAATTTAAAATAGGCAAAACAATAAATCAATTGTTTCACGTGTAACAATCATCAAAAAAAATACGAGACTATGGAAGAAATTTATGAAAACGAGCTGGACTTTAACAGCAGCCGATTTGAGCAGGCGTTCAGCCTTTATGATCTCGAATTAGACGACGAAAAGGTGGCGAAAGCCGTAAAAAACCTTCTCGAAAATCATTTGGAAGAGAACAACACTCTCGAAGTAAAGAAATTCTTGTTGAACAGTGTAGAGTTGACGACGCTGAAGACAACAGACAGTGAGGATTCGGTATTGAAATTCGTAGAGAAAGTGAACGAATTTGACGACAAATATCCGGAGTTAGGTCATGTAGCCACGGTATGCGTATATCCCAACTTCGCAAAGATTTGCCACGACACGCTAGAGAACGACAATGTAGAGATCGCATGCGTATCCGGTTGCTTCCCTTCCTCCCAGAGTTTCATTGAAGTGAAGATAGCAGAGACCGCGTTAGCAGTAAGGGATGGAGCCACAGAGATAGACATCGTCATGCCAGTAGGCAAGTTTCTTGTCGGCGATTACGAAGGCGTGACCGACGAGATCCAGGAGTTGAAATCCACCTGCGGCGAGCGTAGTTTGAAAGTGATATTAGAGACAGGTTGTCTGAAGACCGCTTCTAACATCAAGAAAGCATCTATCCTCGCCATGTATGCCGGAGCCGACTATATCAAGACATCTACAGGAAAGTTAGAACCCGCCGCCACCCCCGAGGCAGCCTACGTGATGTGTCAGGCCATCAAGGAATACTATGACCAGACAGGTATACAGATTGGTTTCAAGCCCGCCGGAGGAATGAAGACGGTGAAGGACGCCCTCACCTACTACACCATCGTGAAAGAGGTGTTGGGAGATAAATGGCTGACAAACAAATACTTACGTCTAGGAACCAGTTCCTTGGCCAACAAATTGCTCTCCGAAATCGAAGGAAAAGAAGTTAAGTTCTTCTAAATCAGAGCACTACCCCACCCTATAAAAAACGCAGCATGCCAATGGCATGCTGCGTTTTATTGTAGAGACGCCCCGTGGGGCGTCTTCATTCTTTTTATCACAAGAAAAGAAATATCTAACTATTGAGAAAAATTACAAGACGCCCCACGGGGCGTCTCTACTTATTACGCTGGATGACAAAGTTGATATAATTTGATAAAGCCGTTTTCACGTCAGAATCCGGATATTTATTTAGTATAGCGCGAGCATCATCAGCATACTTTTCCATCATTTCATGTGCATAGTCAATACCATGATTCTCAATGGTAAACCGAACGAGGGAATCAATCTCTCCCCTACTCGCTTCACCAGCCTTCACTTTCTTCGCAATAGCAATCATCTCCATGTTGTTTGTGCTCAGCAAAGCATGGATGACAGGCAGCGTCAGCTTTCCCTCAATCATGTCGTTACCGCGAGGTTTTCCAATCTCCTCGCCCGCGATATAGTCGAAAATATCGTCCTTTATCTGAAAACACTTACCCACAATCATTCCGAAATCCTCCATATTCTTGATATCCTGCGGATTATCCGTAGTAGTCATCGCCCCACTCTTGGCACAGGAAGCAAACAGAATCGCGGTTTTTTTCTTGATAATATTGTAGTAGTTGATTTCAGAAATTTCATCCAGAGAGATGTTATAGAGTTGGAAAAGTTCCCCATCCACAAGCCAACGAGCCGCGCGGAATACCTCCTCCATCAGTTCAATACGCTTGGTTGTGATGGATGAAAAGAGAGCGTTAGTCAGTACATAATCACCCACGAGCACAGATATTCTGCTGCCGAAAAGACTATAAACCGAAGGACGTCCGCGACGAGTGTCGCTCTCGTCGATGATATCGTCGTGAATCAGTGTAGCATTATGAAACAGCTCATAAGCAGCCGCCAGGTGATAAGTAACCTCTTGAACCTCACCAAACATCTTCGCAGAAAGAATGGTAATCAGCGGTCGCATACCCTTACCCTTGTGCTTTGACATATCTTTCAGGATATTATCGAGCAGAGGGTTGTCCGTTGCCATATAAGAATCGAACGTCAGATTGTATTTTTCCATCTCTTCCTTGACCGGAAAGAGGATATTTTCAACAATATTATCCATTGTGTAAAAAAAATTTTTACAAAATTAGTAAATAAAAACGTAAGATAAAAAATATTCACTAACTTTGTAAAAATATAACTAACAATATGCACAAATTATTCTTACTTGACGCCTACGCGTTAATCTACAGAGCCTATTATGCGTTCATCCGAATGCCGCGAATAAACAGCAAAGGAGAGAACACCTCAGCGATACTCGGATTCGTCAACACGCTAGAGGAAGTGTTGCGTCGAGAAAATCCCGACTATATCGGAGTAGTGTTCGACCCGAAAGGCGGTACGTTCCGCCACAAGCTCTATCCCCCCTACAAAGCCCAGCGCGAGGAGACTCCCGAGGCCATCCGCTTTGCCGTTCCGCTGATCAAGGAAATTGTAGAAGGCTACCGCATTCCAGTGATAGAGGTAGAAAACTACGAGGCCGACGACGTAATTGGCACGCTAGCGAAGCGATTTGCCAGTGCTGAGACCCAGGTATATATGATGACGCCAGACAAGGACTACGGTCAGCTGGTAGACGAACATATCTTCATGTATAAGCCCCAGACCGGCGACCGTCCGTTCGAAGTAATGGGTGTGAAGGAAGTATGCGAGAAATGGGGAATAGATAGCCAGTTGCAGGTGATAGACCTACTTGGTCTGATGGGAGACGCGTCGGATAATATTCCCGGTTGTCCCGGGGTAGGGGAGAAGACCGCCGTAAAGCTGATTAACCAGTTTGGATCCGTAGAGAATTTGCTTGACAGCACCGACCAACTCAAGGGAAAACAGAAAGAGAAAGTCGAAGAAAATAAGGAACAAATCAAATTGTCGAAATATTTGGCCACGATCAAGACCGACGTCCCCGTTGACATGACGCTCGAGCAGCTGAAACGCGAAGAGAAGGACAAGGAGGCACTGAAGAAAATATTCGATGAGTTGGAATTCCGTAACCTTGCATACCGAGTGCTGGGAAATGATGCAAACGGCCAGCAAGAGGTACAGGCAGTCGGATCCACAAAAAATGCCTTGAGTTCGAAAAAAGTACAAAAGAGCGAGAGCGGTATGCAAGACCTCTTCAATTCATCGAGCCAAGAATCAGAAAGAGTAGAAAAAAGTGGAGTACGTCAAACTGACGCAAATAATTCTATTCAAACCCCTCCAAGCGGCCAAAAAATGCCCGACTTGTGGTCGGGAACCACAGAATTTTCGATTCTCAGCGACATAAAATCCACGAATCATCAATATTATCTAGTTGATAAAGAAGATGATATAAAAAAATTAGCCGAAAAATTTTTGTCAGAAAAAATTCTCAGTCTAGACACGGAGACCACCTCCACCAACTCCATCAACGCAGAATTGGTAGGACTGAGCTTCTCAGTCAAAGAAAATGAAGCCTATTACGTGCCGGTACCCGCAGAAAAAGGGGAAGCGTTAAAAATCGTTAATATATTCAGACCCGTCTATGAGAGTGAAGAAATTTTGAAAGTCGGTCAAAATTTGAAGTACGATATCAACGTTCTCAGCAATTATGGTATAGAAGTAAAAGGAAAGATGTTCGACACGATGCTCGCCCATTATGTGCTCCATCCAGAGTTGCGTCATGGCATGGACTATATGGCAGAAGTATATCTGAAGTATAAGACCATCCATATAGACGAGCTGATAGGGGAGAGAGGCAAGAACCAGAAGAACATGCGAGACCTTCCTCCGAAAGACGTGTATGAGTATGCAGCCGAGGATGCCGACATCACGTTGCAATTGAAAAACCGTCTGGAGAAAGAACTGTCAGATGAAGGGATGACGCAGCTGTTTGAAGAAATAGAAATGCCGCTGATGCCCGTCCTGGCATTGATGGAGCGTAACGGTGTGATGATCGACACCCAGTCGTTGAAACAGACCTCCCTTGAGTTCACAGAAAAGATGAACGAGTTGGAGAAAGAGATTCAGGAGTTGGCAGGTGAACCCTTCAACATATCTTCCCCCCGTCAGGTAGGTATCATCCTCTTTGAGAAACTCAAAATCGTAGACAAGCCGAAAAAGACGAAAACCGGACAGTACGTCACCTCAGAGGATGTGTTGCAGAATCTGAAAGGAAAACATCCCATCATAGAGAAAATTCTGGACTACAGAGGCTACAAGAAGCTGCTGTCCACCTATATAGACAACCTACCCACGCTGATTAACATCCGCACCGGACATATCCACACCTCCTATAACCAGTCGGTTACCGCCACTGGACGACTGTCGTCGTCCGACCCCAACCTTCAGAACATCCCGATACGCGATGCCAACGGAAAGGAAGTTCGGAAAGCATTCATTCCCGACCCTGGATGCGAGTTTTTCTCCGCCGATTATTCTCAGATAGAACTGCGATTGATGGCCCATCTGAGCAAGGACGCAAATATGATCGAGGCATTCCGTGAGGGTCATGACATTCACCGAGCCACCGCCGCCAAGATATACAAGCTTCCGATAGAAGAAGTGAGCAGCGACCAGCGCCGTAAAGCCAAGACCGCCAATTTCGGTATCATCTACGGCATCACGACGTTCGGTTTGGCAGAGCGGATGGAGGTATCGAGATCAGAGGCAAAAGAGCTGATAGACGGTTATTTCGCCACCTATCCGAAGGTGAAAGAGTATATGGATGCATCCGTGAACAAAGCCCGTGAGAAAGGTTATACCGAAACGTTGTTCGGCAGGCGCTGTTATCTTCCCGACATCAACAGCCATAACGCCACCGTCCGCGGTTATGCAGAGCGAAACGCCATCAACGCCCCAATCCAAGGCACGGCAGCCGACATCATCAAGATCGCGATGGTGAGGATAGCCCGCCGAATGAAAGCTGAAGGATTCAAGTCGAAGATGATCCTTCAGGTACATGACGAACTGAATTTCAGCGTCTATCCCGATGAAAAAGAGTCCCTGCAAAAGCTCGTCATAGAGGAGATGCAAAGTGTCTGCCAGCTGGATGTGCCACTCATCGCAGACTGCGGATGGGGTAAGAACTGGCTGGAGGCACATTGATTATAATTTTAAAGTTTAAAGTTTAAAGTTTAAAGTTTAATGTTTAAAGTAAAGTTAGTTAAATAAATAACTATCGTCCACTTTTACTCCCATTTTTACTTCCATTTTAACTTCCCATACTACTTCCAAAAAAAATCAATAACACCAAATAAAAAAGAGATGAAAAAACTACTTCTATCAGCATTTGCATTGGTGATGGTAACAGGCGCCAGTGCACAGAGTGAGGGATTCGGCTATCCCATTAATCCAGTGCCGTTTACGAAGGTGAAGATCACCCCTAACACCTTCTGGGGACAGCGTTTGAAAGCCAGTCAGGACGTAACCATCCCTTTGGCCTTCAGCAAGTGTGAGTCAGAAAACCGTTACACCAACTTCAGCAATGCAGCCCAGCATCTGAAAGACCCGTCTAAGGTTTTCAAGGTAGACGGCGTGATGGGTTATTCATTCGACGACACCGACCCTTACAAGACCATCGAAGGCGCGAGTTATCTACTTCAGACCTATCCCGACAAGAAGTTGGAGAGCTATGTAGACTCCGTGATTGAAGTGATAGGCAGTGCCCAGGAGCCCGACGGCTATCTCTACACCGCCCGTACCCAGAACCCCGAACATCCCCATGGCTGGGCCGGTCCCACCCGTTGGTCGAAGGTGGAGGATCTGAGCCATGAGTTCTATAATCTCGGTCACCTCTGCGAGGCGGCTGTCGCACACTACAACGCCACCGGCAAGAAATCTCTCCTCAATATCGCATGCAAATTCGCTGACTGCGTATACAAAGAAGTGGGCGACAAGCCGGGGCAGGCATGCGTGGTTCCAGGACACCAAATCGCTGAGATGGGCCTCGCAAAACTCTATCTCGCAACTGGCAACAAGAACTACCTCGATCTGGCCAAGTTCTTCCTCGACAAACGAGGATACACAAGCCGTAAAGACCAGTATTCACAGAGCCACAAGCCTGTGCTTCAGCAGGACGAGGCTGTAGGCCATGCAGTAAGAGCCGGATATATGTACGCAGGTATGGCAGACATTGCCGCACTCACCGGAAACCAGGACTATATCAACGCCATCGACCGCATCTGGGACAACATCGTATCCAAGAAATACTATATCACCGGTGGAGTAGGGGCAACCTCTTCTGGAGAAGCTTTCGGGGCGAACTATGAGCTGCCAAACATGTCGGCATACTGCGAGACCTGCGCTGCCATCGCACAGGTATATGTGAACTACCGCCTTTTCCTGCTGCATGGTGAGTCTAAATACTACGACTGCCTCGAGCGCACCCTCTACAACGGAGTTATCAGCGGAATCAGCATCGACGGAGGTAAGTTCTTCTATCCCAACCCGTTGCAGAGCATGGGTCAGCACCAGCGCCAGGCTTGGTTCGGCTGTGCATGCTGCCCGAGCAACGCAGCACGATTCATTCCATCACTTCCACAGTACATCTATGCAGTGAAAGACAATGACTTCTATGTGAATCTCTTCGCTGGAAACGAGACCACTGTGAAGGTGGGCGGAAAAGACGTGACCCTCGTCCAGGAGACCAACTATCCTTGGGACGGCGACATAAAGATGACGATGAAGAAAGCCAACAGCCAGTTCGCCCTTAAAATTCGTATTCCAGGATGGGTACGCGGCCAGGTGGTGCCAAGCGACCTCTACTATTTCGTGGACGGCAAGCAGCTGGGTTACAGCGTGAAAGTGAACGGAGAAGAAGTGAAGTCGGAGCTGCAGAACGGCTATTTCGTAATCGACCGCAAGTGGAAGAAAGGCGACACGGTGAGCGTACATTTCGACATGGAGCCACGACTCGTGAAAGCCAACGGAAAGGTATCCGCCGACAAGGGTAGGGCAGCGATAGAGTGCGGACCGCTGGTATATTGTGCTGAATGGCCAGACAACCAGTGCGACGTTCTGAGCGTTCTGCTCAACCAAAACCCTCAGTACAGCAACGGAACAGTGAATATAGAAGGCACTTCCATCAAGACCATCATCACCGACGCCCAGACCCTCACCTTCGGTGACGACGGACGCCTCAACGCCAAGGACGAGCGACTCGTCCTTATCCCTTACTATGCATGGGCTCACCGTGGCAACGGCAAGATGACCGTATGGTTGCCCATCGACCTGAATGCCACCTCTCCGGCCCTACCGCCATCCATCGCCTCAGAGAGCAAGGTAGAGGCATCCGCCCGTCGTCTTCCCGCCCTCAGCGCCATCAACGACCGCCTCGTTCCGGCCGACGGCGACGACCGCAGCGTTCCCTACACCCACTGGTGGCCGAAGAAGAACAGCACAGAATGGCTCGTTTATAATTTCAAGGAGGCAGCAACAGTCAGCAACAGCGTCGTATACTGGTTCGACGACCAGCCATGGGGCGGATGCCGTGTTCCCGACAGCTGGAAACTCTACTACAAAGACGACAGCGGCAACTGGCAGGAAGTAAAGAACCCGACCGGATACCCAACCACGAAAGGCGTAGCGAACATCGTGAACTTCGACCCGGTCAAGACCTCCGCCATGAAGCTTGAAATCGTTCAGCCGGAGAAATATTCTTGCGGTGTGTTTGAGTGGAGCGTGAAGTAGATTTACTATTTTACAATTTACTATTTATTTTTTTATTAATTTATTTTCAGAATTTTTAATTTATTGATTTTCAAATTATAATTATATATCCCCGGAACACGTTATGTGGTTCGGGGATTATTTACTCATATTCTCCCCCTTGAACATCTTTATCATTTAGGATAAATAACTAAAAAACATTAATTTTACACTTATTTCATTGAAAATCAGAAAAAAATCCGTATCTTTGCACCCTAATTATCAAAACTAGTTTTTTTCAGCGTCAGATTGGTCATACAAAAAATCAAGATTCGCTATTGTAATTTCATTTTTATTCAATGCAGAAAACATTTTCAGAATTGGGTGTCTGTGATGAGATACTCAAGGCTATCGAAGAACTGGGCTACGTAGCACCTATGCCCGTACAGGAACAAGTAATTCCCTATCTTTTAGGAAATAACAACGACGTGGTTGCCCTGGCACAGACCGGCACCGGCAAGACCGCCGCCTATGGTCTGCCTATCCTCCAGAAAGTATATGCGTCGTTACAGTCAGACACCGAGAAGGATAGTCAGGAGGCAGCCCGTCCGAAAGCGCTGGTGCTGGCACCCACCCGTGAGTTGTGTCTTCAGATCACCGACGACCTCAAATCCTATAGCAAGTATATTGACGGTCTGCATATACTCGCCGTTTACGGCGGTGCCAGCATAGAGACCCAGATCCGCCAGCTGAAAAAAGGCATCCAGGTGGTGGTGGCCACCCCTGGTCGACTCGTTGACCTGATGGAGCGTGGCGTAGCCAAGCTGAACGAGGTTGAGAACGTCATATTGGACGAGGCCGATGAGATGCTGAGCATGGGCTTCAGCGAGAGTATTGACACCATCCTGGCCCAAATCCCCGAGGAGCGTAACACACTGCTCTTCTCCGCCACGATGAGCAAAGAAATCGAGCGAATCAGCAAGAACTACCTGCATGATGCCAAGGAAATCGTGGTAGGATCTCGCAACGAAGGAGCAGAGAACGTCAACCATATCTACTATCTCGTTCAAGCCAAGGACAAGTATAACGCTCTGAAGCGAGTAGCAGACTTCTATCCTGAGATTTACGCCATCATCTTCTGCCGCACGCGGTTGGAGACCCAGGAGATTGCCGACCGTCTGATCAGCGACGGCTATAACGCAGAGTCGTTGCACGGTGAGCTCTCCCAGGCCCAGCGCGACCTGACGATGAACAAGTTCCGCCATCATAACATCCAGCTGCTCGTAGCCACTGACGTAGCCGCGCGTGGCCTGGACGTTGAGAACCTGACCCATGTCATCAACTACGGCCTTCCCGACGATATCGAGAGCTACACCCACCGCAGCGGACGTACGGGCCGCGCCGGAAAGACCGGTACCAGCATCTGCATCATCCACGTGAAGGAGAAGAACAAGGTGAAAGCCATCGAGAAGCAGATAGGCAAGAGTTTCGTAGCCGGAGTGCTTCCCGAAGGAGAGGAGATATGCAAGAAGCAGCTGATGAAGGTGCTCGACGACATCGAGAAGGTGGAAGTTGACGAAGAGGAGATAGCCCCCTTCCTCAAGTCCGTGTACCGCAAGTTTGAGTTGATGGAAAAAGAAGATATCCTGAAGCGCGTGGTATCCAGGGAGTTCAACACCTTCCTCAACTACTACAAGAACGCCCCGCGCATCATCCAGCCTGACGACAAGAACTACAAAGAAGAAAAAAAGAAGAGCCGTAGTGAACGTAGAAAGGACCGCAGCGGCAGGAGCACCCAGCCAGAGCCCGGCTACACCCGCCTATTCATCAACCTCGGAAAGAAAGACAACCTCCGTCCTCGAGAGTTCATGGGTTTCGTGAACCGTTGTTCCAAAGGCAATCATTTCGACCTCGGCCGTATCGACATCATGGCCAACTTCTCCTTCTTTGAAGTTCCGTCCGACCAGGTGAAAGGCATCCTTCGGGTACTGAACGGCACAGAGTATGACGGCCGTTATGTCAACGTGGAAGTAACGGAGAACAGCGGAGAAAGCGGTGGCAGACGTAGTCGAGGCGGCGAGGGCCGTAAAGGCAGGGACAGCCAGCGTAATGACGACACAGCGAGGGAAAAGCGTAAAGACCGGAAGAAATCGTCCGATCCGATGGCCAAAATCCGTCAGAAAAACGCAGACGGCGGCAAGAAAAAGGAAAAGCCTGAATGGGCACAGTTCTTCGAGGGCCAGGTAGAGGAAATGCCCTTCTACTCCCAATTCGCCAAAAAAGGAAAAAAGAAAAAGAAATAAATTTTAAGTGAAAAGTGAATAGCTTAGTTACTCTTTCAACTAAAAAGATTTACTTAGTAACAATTAAAAAATAAGTTGCCTCGTTTTGATGAAGACAAGAAGAAAGGAAGACGAGAAGACAAGACGATAGTCAACTGACGG
>FLNV01000203.1_pt1 | contig 38898 bp, 33 predicted proteins | sample 1140351 | NCBI WGS metagenome assembly FLNV01 (sample SAMEA3878207, study PRJEB12797) | bioreactor metagenome | biome: Moose rumen | place: Sweden | collected 2011-10
TGTTCCCCATGAAAACGGACCATGATTTTTAACAAGTACGGCGGGAGTGTGGTCGGGATTGATTTTACGAATATTCAAAATCTCATCTACTATCACATTGCCAGTTTCCAGCTCATAAGCGCCTTCTACTTCTTCCTTTGTCATGTCGCGGGTGCATGGTATAGCCTGATAGAAATAGTCGGCATGAGTCGTGCCTATGTTTGGAATGTCTTTGCCGGCTTGAGCGAATGCGGTTGCATAGGTCGAGTGGGTGTGAACGACGCCTTGAATGTTGGGAAATGCTTTATATAGTACCAAATGGGTCGGGGTATCGGAAGATGGATTCAAATCTCCTTCAACTACTTTGCCTGTCTGGAGATCAACGACTACCATGTCGCTGGCTTTCATCTCATCATAACTTACACCGCTTGGCTTAATGACGACTAAGCCTTTCTCACGGTCTATACCACTTACATTGCCCCATGTGAATATCACAAGACCTTGTTTTACCAAGTCCAAGTTGGCTTTGAATACTTTTTGTTTGAGTTCTTCTAGCATATTTGTTGTTTTATGATTTGGGTTTATCTGATTTGTCCTTGTCTGTACTGTTGGACGGAAATTGATAGAGTGCGGCTCCCCGTTTTGAGGTTATCTTGTCTATTTTGTCTGTCTTTATCAGTACATTGCGCTCTAGAATCGAACGGCGGAAATTGCGTTTGTCTATCGGATGACCCAGTACGGATTCATACAACACCTGTAATTGGGTCAACGTGAAATATTCTGGTAATAGATTTGAGCCTATTGGGTCTACATAGATGTGACGACGCATTTTGTCCAAAGACTGCGCGACCATGATGTCATGATCAAAACACAGATGAGGCCTTGAGTCAACATCAACCCATTCTGCTTTTTTCAGAATATTTTCTTTTTTATAGTTTTCTACATTTACAAGTGCATAAAATGCAACTGAAACTACACGGTCGCCTGGATCACGGTCTACATCACCAAATGCTCCAAGTTGCCGCATGTAAATATTCGTTATGCCTGTAAATTCTGTCAATACTCGTCTTGCGGCATCTTCTATACTTTCATCTTGTTCAACGAATCCGCCTATTAAGGAAGCTTCACCTTTGCCAGGATTATATGGACGTTTGTGAATCAGCAGTTTCAATGAACCATTACTGAAACCAAATATTGCGCAGTCTACGGCTACGGTGAATTTCGGATGCTCAGAGTAATATTTTAATGAAGTATTGGGAGATGTGACCTTTTTTAAAGAATCTGCAATTGCTTCCGTTGGATTGTTCATTGGATATATGGTGTTTTATCTGTGAATGTCGGGATCAGGAGCGCTGGCTCCTGATCCTAACATTATTTATTAGAAGAAGTACCAGTAGAATGCGGCACAGCATGCAATCACGCCAAGTGTACCTACTACATCCCAGACGCCCCAGCTGGAAGCAATCTGCTTTCTGTACTCTGGAGTAAAGGTGATGGCATCTACCTGAGCCTTTGACGGAGCTGGAGTACACATGGATACTACAATCATAAGCACTACGATGAAGACTAACAGCCAGCATTCAAATACAAGCCAGTTTGTCTGCCAGAACCATGCTGTGTTGTCCCAGAATGCACCGCTCATTGTGGCTTTTCCTGAATCGGTTATCACATTGGTTATCAATCGAAGCATACCGATGACAAAACCACCAATAAGACCCCACTCACCTGCTTTTGGAGTGATTTTCTTTGACAAGATTCCTAATGTGAATACTGCAACCATAGCTGGAGCAAGCAACGACTGGATACCTTGCAGGTAGCTATAGAGTGTGTCCATGCTCATCATTACGGGCATCCATGCCAGACCCAAAAGTACCACTACGACTGTGGCGATACGGCCTACTAATACATAATGCTCTTCGCTCTTTCCTTGTTTCATTGGCTTATAGAAGTCCTCCGTGAAGAGGGTAGCACATGAGTTGAAGAATGCGGCAAGAGATGCAACAAGAGCACATACGAAACCAATGGTCACAATTCCTTTTACACCCATCGGCAGAATTTGCTTTACCATATTCGCAAAGGCTGCGTCTGTATTGTCAAGATTGAATTTACCACTTGCTGAAAGGGCTGCTGCAATCATACCTGGAATAAGGAACATGAATACAGGAAGAAGCTTGAAGAAACCTGCAGCGATTGTTCCACGGCGGGCACGCTTCATCACTACGGCATTGTCCTCGCCCTTCGTCTGGCCCAATACACGCTGAACGATGTGCTGGTCGGTACACCAATACCAGAAACCAATGATTGAAGCACCGATAAATACTACAAATCCTGGATATTCTTGATACATGGGGTCACCTTTTTCCCAGTGGAACATGTGAGTGGTGCCATAACCATCATGAAGCTTGCCACAATAGTCCATCATCGCTGTCCAACCTTCCGATATACTGCCGCCTCCAAGTGCTGCCAAGCCAAGGAACAAAACCAAGAATGAACCTATAATAAGAATAGGGGTCTGGATGGCAGAAAGGGTCATCACACCTTTCATTCCACCAAACACTGTGAATATGGCAGTAACTGCGATAAGGCCTAATGCGCCCCACCAGAATGGTAAACCAAGAAGGTATTCAAAGAATATACCTCCAGTGAAAGCTGTAACACTTACTTTGGTGAGTACGTAGGCAATCAGGGTTATAATCGAAAGCCATGAACCGGTGCGCTTGGTGTAGCGGAATTTCAAGAAGTCGGGCATGGTGATGATTTTACCCATCTTATTATTCAAGAGCTGATAGAATGGTACAAACAACCAGCCAAGAATCAATATCATCCAGCCTTGCATCTCCCAGTGTGCCATACCTACACCGTCTTTTGCGCCTGTGCCGGCGAGACCTACAAGATGCTCTGAACCGATATTTGCTGCAAAGATTGCAGCGCCTATAATGTACCATGGCTCGCCTTTTCCAAACAGATAATCTTCACTGCTGGCACCTGCCATTTTCTTCTTGTCTTTCTGAATGGCGTGATATACTGCCCATATCACTCCTAGAAGGCCCACACCGAGTATCGCCCAGTCAAGCCATGCAAAACCTTGTTGTTCCATATTGTTTTTATAAGTAATAAGTAATTATTAATTGTGTTATTTATTTACCGAAAATGCGAATTTGCAATAGCTCTCGTAGGTCTCACCTGGATTCAGCCAGCAGTTGCTGTCTTCCCAGCCTTTTAAAGTGTACTTGTTGGGAGAGTCCGGGTATTTCTGAGTCTCAAGACATACAGCGCACTGTTTCGGATAGGCGATGCCTTTCTTGCCTACGGTCTTACCGTCCTGGAAGTTACCTGTGTAAATCTGGATGCCGGGCTCATTGGTGTAAACCTGAAGTACAATACCGGTTTTGGGGTCTGTCAACTTCACGGCTACCTTGCTCTTGTCACCCTTTGTGTTCAGGCACCAGTTGTGGTCGTAGCCACCACCTGCTGCTGCAATTTCCGGATCCGTTTCGGATCCTTCTTTTGCGAAATATTTACCAAGAGGCATCTCTTCACGTAAATCAAATACGGTGCCTTCTACTGATTTGATTTCGCCTGTGGTCATGTAAGTTGTGTCGGTTGGAGTGTAATAGTCTGCGTCACATGAAATCAGTTCATCTGCTACTGTTGTTGTTGGATCACCACTTAGGTTGAAATATGAGTGGTTGGTCATGTTAATCACGGTCTTTTTGTCTGTCGTTGCCTTATAACTGATCTCAATGGCATTGTCATCTGTCAGCTTGTAGGTTACGACTGCCTTGAGGTTGCCCGGGAATTTGTTATCGCCATCAGGGGAGTCCATTGTCAGCTCCAAGGTCTTGTCATCTATTTGTTTGGCATCATATACCTGATATTGCCAGCCGTCAGGACCGCCGTGAAGGCAATGACCGAAATTGTTCTGAGGAAGTTGAATCTCTTCACCATCAACATTGATTTTTCCCTGGGCTATACGGTTGGCGTAGCGGCCGATGGCGGAACCGTAGTCGGTCTGGTTGTTCTGAGGGAAATAGTTCTCTACCTTGTCAAATCCAAGAACCACATCCTGGAAGTTTCCGTCCTTGTCTGGCACCATTATGGATACAATTCGACCACCAAAATTGGTTATGTCAACTTCCATGCCATTTGCATTCGTCAACGTGTACAAACCAACTTCTTTTTCGCCTTTCATGTCATTTTTGTAAGTCGCCTTAAAGTTTTCTGCTTTTAAGCCGGACTTTAATTCTCCTTCGGCAGCTTTTTTTTCACCACCACACGAGCAAACCATAGCGCTTGCTACGATTGCTCCAAGAAATAGATTCACTGTTTTCATAAAATCAGACAAAATATTTTTAATTAATAGTGTTTTCTGTTTGGGTGACTTTTTAGGGATAGTTTAGTCCTTATTTTGCTGTTTAAATCGTAAAAAAAGTGTGATTTTAACGATTATTTCAAATTTTTTCAAAGTTAGTTTATTATATTGTAAAAATCATAAATAAAAATATGTTGTAAAACATAAAAGTGTATTTTTAACACTTATTCCCCAAAATAAATAAGGATGCATACCGTTTTGTATGCATCCCTATAAAGTAGTCATATATGCTTTTTAGCAAAGCTTACGTGAACCGTCGCCTATCACTACATCTATCACTTTCGGAGCTTTACCGTACTTTTCCTTGAATCGTGATACAGCTGTCTCGATAAAGTTATTATAGAGGTGGTCTTCTACCAAGTTGATGGTACAACCGCCAAAACCACCACCCATGATTCTGGAGCCGGTTACACCACAGTCATGGGCGATTTCATTCAAGAAGTCAAGTTCCTCACAACTTACTTCGTAGTCTTTGCTCAGACCTTCGTGAGTTGCATACATCATCTCACCGACTTTTTCATAGTCGCCTGCCTCCAATGCATCGCAGACTGCAAGCACGCGGTCCTTCTCTCCTAATACATATTTTGCACGCTTGGTGTCAACTTCTCCTACCTCGTCTTTTACTTCTTCCAAATCTTCCCATGTACAGTCACGAAGTGTCTCTATCTTACGGTCAGGATGCTTGGCTGCTATATGCTTTACGACATTCTCGCATGAATTGCGACGGTCATTGTAAGGAGAACCTACCAATTCGTGCTTTACGCAAGAGTTGATAAGGACAAGTTTGTAGCCCTGAGGATTCCAAGGGAAATACTCAAATTCGCCGCTACGGCAGTCCAAACGCATCAAATTGCCTTTTTTACCATGAACGGATGCAAACTGATCCATAATGCCGCAGTTCACACCGATATATTTGTGCTCTGTGGCCTGGCCTACTTTGGCCAAGTCCATTTTTGAGATTTTGTTATCACCGAATAGGTCGTTGATGGCAAAAGCATAGCAACTTTCCAGTGCGGCTGAAGAGGACATTCCGGCACCATTAGGTACATCGCCGGCAAAAGCTGTGTCAAAACCTTCAACTGGAACGCCTAATGCCATCATCTCGCGGGCTACACCGTAGATGAAACGGAAATGAGTGGCGTTTGGACCCTTTTCGTCGTCTATGGAGAACTCGTCATAGTCTTTCATGTCAATCGAGTAAGCACGGATTGTACGTGTGCCGTTGGGACGGACTTCTGCTATCATGCCTTGAGTTACTGCGCCGGGGAATACGAATCCACCGTTGTAGTCTGTGTGTTCACCGATTAGGTTGATACGGCCTGGAGAAGCATACACTGATCCAGGCTCACCACCAAGATGCTTGATAAAACGGGTTCTTACATCATCAATTGTCAGTTTCATAATTAATTGGATTTTATGGGGTTAATAAAATTTAATGCGATTTTTAATAAATGAATTATTTGTTAGGAGCAACTAATTTCTTTAAGCCAATTTTGCTTCCCCAATTGCAGAACCATAACAAATATGCATAGAATACAAACATGATGCACATGGCTATGATTACTCCTGATTTATCAACAAAAGCACCCATCAGCGGCATAAGTAAGGCTGCACCAATTACACCTGTGTTGATTACACCGGATGCGGCTTTTGTGTGACGACCAAGCTTCTGAAGACCTAGATTGAAAATCAATGGCCACATTACGGAATGGAACAAACCGGCTGCGAGCATCAACCATATACCAATCATGGAGGTAGAGAATGCAAGTGAGGCGGCTATACATGCGGCACCAAGTATCAAGCAAGCGCTCAATAGTTTACGTGGCTCAAATTTTGCCAAAATTCCAGCACCAACAAATCGGCCTACCATCATACCGCCCCAATAGAATGACAAATAGCTTGTTACTACATCTGATACATCTTTACCGGCATATTCTGGTATTAAGTCAAAACGGTATTTCAACATTGAGGGTACACCAATTTCAACACCCATATACATAAATATTCCTAATGCTCCTAGCCATACATGAGGATAGGCGAATACACTGTTCTTCTCTATTAACTTTTCGCCTGCTGCTTCATTTTGCTCGCCCTCATTAATCTTGGGGAGTTTTATAAATACCAAGACAAGACAAATGATAATCGTGAATATTCCCAAGCCGAGATATGGGCCGGGTACGTACTCAGGAGCTGGAGTCTTACCGGCTATGATGACTGAAGTGATAAATATGGGAGCTACTGTTGTGGCTACTGAATTAAGTGCTTGGGATAAGGTCATACGGAAGGCGCCCTTCTCTGGGGAACCAAGTACCATAACGTATGGGTTTGCTACATTCTGCAACATCACTATGCCCATTGCAACGATGCACATTGTACCAAGGAACACACCGTAAACGTTTGCTCCTGAAGATATTGCTGAGCTTATTCCGAATGAGTTGATTACAAATCCTATCCCGACAACCGCCAAGCCTAGTAACAAAGTGGCTTTATATCCAATCTTACTCATTAGGAGTGAAAAAGGTATAGCAAGGAGATAGGCACCATAAAATGCTGTGTTTACGTACTGTCCGTCCTGCGCCGTGAGGTTAAATGCTTTTGAACAGAATGGAATCATAGAGTTGTTCATTGTAGTTACGAAACCAATAAGGAAACATACAATAAACATCACAATGAGTGCGAACGTATAGTTCGGTGTTTGTTTTTGCTGTGTCATTTTCGTAATTAATTATGTTAGTATTTTTATTTTACAACTCCAAATTTATATACTGTCTTCTGTGTGTAAACCTCGCCTGGATTCAACACTGCTGAAGGGAAGTAAGGACGGTTGGGACTGTCCGGGAAGCGCTGGGCCTCAAAGCATATGGCGGAGCGACGGGGGAATGTGGCCCCATGTTGGCCGGGATATCCTGTTGCCCAGTTGTCTGTATATACTTGTACGCCTGGCTCGGTTGTATATACTTCCATTGTACGGCCTGACTTCGGATCGGTTATACGGGCTGCGAATGAAAGCTCGCCTGGCTCCTTCTTGTTCAACACAAAGCAGTGGTCGTAGCCTGCACCGTTCTTGATCTGTACGTCATCAGCATCGATATCTTTGCCTACTGCTTTCGGGCTTCTGAAGTCAAACGGTGTGCCTTCTACGTTGTCGATTGTGCCAAGTGGAATGGATGTGTCGTCAATTGGTACATAATGGTCAGCGTTAATCTCACATATCAGGTCGTCAACTGTTGGAGTTGGGTTGGCGATACCGGCTATGGAGAAATAGCCGTGATGAGTCATGTTCACGATGGTCTTCTTGTCGGTTGTGCCTTTGTAGTCTATTACCAGCTCACAGTCATCTGTCCATGTGTAAACAACCTCAATCTCAAATTTGCCAGGGAAGCCTTCTTCCATGTCGGCAGCCACATAATTTAATTGTAGGGCGTTCTCACCTATTGGCTTTGCGTCCCATACTCGGCGATGGAAACCTGTGGGACCACCATGAAGCGCGTTCGGACCGTTATTAATGGCTAGATCATACTCTTTGCCGTCTAAGGTGAATTTTCCTTTGCAGATGCGGTTGCCGTATCGGCCTATCAAGGTAGACAAATATGGTTCCGGACTGGAGATGACTTCATCAATATTGTCGTGACCCTGAATCACATTGCCAATATTTCCATCCTTGTCGGGAACCATGATTGCTACGAGCGCACCGCCATAGTTGGTGATTGCCACCTCATAGCCTTTCGAGTTTTTTAAGATAAAGAGGTCGGTTTTCTTACCATCTACCTCTTTTTGGAAGTCTGCGGCATTCATGCCACTTAAGTTTTGATTAGTGCTCATATTGATTAGTTGTTTTAGAGTGTTTCCATGAGTCCACATTATCTGATTTTTGTGAACATTGCACAATTATTATGCAAATAAAACAATTTTTTTCAAAACAAACGAATATCTGAGCATTATTTTTTCAAAAAATATGAAAAAAAAATATTTTTCACACATTTATTGATATTTTGTGAGATGTAAATGCACTATTCATTTGCATTGATGAACCTCAACAAATCTGCTACAACAAAGGTGCTGCCGCCTACATATATAAAGTCTTCCGGACTTGAATCGGACAGTGCTTGCATGTATGCGTCTGCAACTGTTGGGTATGATTCACCTTGTAATGCATGCTTTGCTGCCAATTCTTTTATTATATCACATGGGAGGGCTCTGGCTACGGAGGCCTGGCTAAAATAATAGATGGCGGTTTTAGGCAGCAATGAAAGTACACCGTTTATGTCCTTGTCGTTGACCATTCCAAGTACAATTCGAAGATGTCGACATGGCTGTTGCGCTATTTGCTTTGTGATGTATTTGAAACCACCTATGTTGTGGCCTGTGTCACATATGACTAAAGGGTTTTCTTTTACCTTCTGCCATCTGCCCATAAGCCCTGTGTTTTCTTTTACATGCGAAAAACCGGCTTGTATTGTCTTATGAGTTACCTTATCGAAGACATTTATTATATAAGGTATGGCGTTTAATACCGTATTTACATTTTTTTTCTGGTATATTCCTCCTAACTCACAATTTATTGTACCATAGTCTCTTGTTCGAAACTGAATGCCTGCATCGCTTTGCTGTCTACTGTTATGTATTTGTTTATTTGCTTCTGCAAGAACTAGAGGACATTGAACATCATCTGAGCGTTTTTGGAATACTCTTTTGGTCTGAAGGGTTGTTTCACCGATTATAGTAGGGACTCCAGGCTTCATGATGCCTGCTTTTTCTGATGCAATCTTTGCCAGCGTGTTTCCTAAAAGATTGGTGTGGTCATAGCTGATATTGGTGATAATGCACAATTCGGGAGATATGATGTTCGTGCAGTCCAGACGACCACCAAGGCCAACCTCTATTACGGCAACATCTACCTCCTCTTCTGCAAAATACAGAAAGGCCAGGGAAGTAACTACCTCGAAAAAGGAAGGATGCAAGGGGGCCAGGAAATCCTTTTCTTGTTCCACGAAACGGATTACTCTTTCTTCGCTGATCATCTTTCCGTTTACTCTTATACGCTCACGGAAGTCGAGTAGGTGAGGGGAGGTGTATAGTCCTACTTTGTATCCTGATTCCTGAAGGATTGACGCCAACAAATGAGAGCAGGAACCTTTACCATTGGTTCCTGCTATATGAATGGTTTTATATTTTTGATGAGGATTCCCGAAATGATTGTCAAGTGTAATGGTATTTGACAAGCCTTCTTTGTATGCACCTTGTCCTACATTCTGAAACAGGGGCATTTGGGAATAAAGATAATCTATCGCTTCTGGGTATGTCATTTTATTCGAAATAAGAGCGGAGCTTCTTGTTTATTTTTTCACGAGAGGAGGCTGAAGGACTGAATGTCTTGTCGTCTTTATAACTCTCTATCATCGATTTTGCCTGGGAGGACAAATTCTCAGGTATATATATACTTACGTTTACGATCTCATCTCCTTTGCCGCGATGATATCCCTGTGCTTCGGGAATGCCTTTCCCCTTAAGACGGAGAGTCGTACCTGGCTGTGTACCAGGGGCTATGTTGATCTTGGCGCGACCGTCTATCGTCGGCACTTCAACAGGACCGCCCAATATGGCCTGAGGAAGAGTCAAAAGCAAATTGTATATGATATTTGTGCCTTGACGAATGAACTGTTCATCTGGAATCTCCTTAACTATTATATGAAGGTCTCCAGGAACACCATTGTGGCGGCCGGCACCACCTTTACCATCAAGCTGAAGCATCATACCGTCTTCCAATCCTGCAGGGAAATTGATTTCCACGATGTTTTCTCCCGGAATGATCCCTTCACCTTTGCAGTGAGGGCACTTGTTCTTAATGACTTTTCCCTCGCCATGACAATGTGAACAGGTCGTCTGAGTCTGCATTACACCTAATATAGTGCGTTGCTGGCGAATCTCTACTCCGCTGCCATTGCAGTTTGGACATGTGTCTATCTGTCCGTCTGTACTGCCGGTTCCGTGACAGTGTGGACATACGACATCTGTCTTTACCTTGAATTTTTTTGAGGTGCCATTTACTATCTCCTTCAATGTGAGCTCCACACGCAATCGCTGATCACGGCCACGGAATACAGTCTGATTCCTACGGCCACCCCCATAACTACGGCCAAAACCACTAAAGCCGCCAAAACCGAAGCCTTCAAATAAATCGCCAAACTGGGAGAATATGTCATCCATACTCATTCCAGCACCGCCGAAACCACCATTGCCGTCTATGCCGGCATGACCGAACTGGTCATATTTCTGGCGCTTGTCAGGGTCTCGTAACACATTATAGGCCTCCGCTACCTCCTTGAACTTCTCTTCAGCATCCTTGTCGCCAGGATTTTTATCCGGGTGATACTTTAGCGCTAGTTTCCTGAATGCTTTTTTTATGTCATCAGCGCTGGCGCTTTTGTCTACGCCTAGCACTTCATAATAATCTCTTTTTGCCATAATCTTCTCCTTTTTTATTCTGCTACTGCTACCTTGGCATGACGGATAACTTTATCGTTAAGTAAATAACCGCACTGAACGCAGTCTATCACTTTGCCTTTCTGGTCTTCGCTCGGACTTGGAACCATCGCTATTGCCTCGTGATAATCTACATCAAAAGATTCACCTACCGGATTCAAACGTTTCAAGCCGCTTTTTTCCAGTGTGGATCTCAGCTTCTCAAAAATCAGACTTACTCCTTCTTTTATAGAGGCCGCGTCTTGTTGTGAGTCCATATTGGCTTCTGCTCTCTCACAGTCATCAAGGACGGGAAGGATGGAAGTTATCACTCGTTCACCTCCGTTGAGTATTAATTCGGTCTTTTCCTTCAGCACTCTTTTGCGGTAATTGTCAAACTCTGCCATAAGCCTCAGATACTTGTCGTTTACCTCTGATAGCTCATTCTGTAATTTCGAAAGAACTGAGTCCTGAGATTCTTCGGCATCCGTTTCTGAGCTTGTATCTTCGATGGAAACATTGACATCTTTGTTTTCATTTATATCTGTGGAATCATCGGTCCTGCTTTCCGTAGATTCGTTTTGTGGCTGACGCTCTGTCAGCTCCTGTTCATCTGTTGTCTTTTCGTCGTTCATTTTTATTGATTTTTTTTACTTTAAATACAAAAATAATGCCAACCCGCATGGAAGCGGGCTGGCTTATGACAATATGTCGTATTACGGCATTTGTTATGACAGGTCATCCAATGAGTAGCTGGATGGTAATGCACGGCAGTTATAACAGGAAGCCATGACTTCGCCATATGCTCCGGCACTTCTGATGGCTAGTATGTCGCCGCGTTCTGTCTCTGACATTTTGTAGTCTTTTACAAACACATCACTCGACTCGCATATCGGGCCAACTATGTCGTATGTGTTTTCTGATTCCACGGAGGCTGATGGATCATATAGTCTGACATTGCCGGTTTTCGTTATGTTCTCGATTTTATGGAATGCGTCATATAGTGCCGGACGTATTAAATCTGTCATTCCGGCATCTACCATCACGAATTCCTTGTGGGCCGTCTTCTTAATGTACAAGGTCTTTGTTATCAATGAGCCACATTGGCCTACCAAGGCTCGACCCAGCTCAAAATGAAGCTGCTGGCCAGGCTGTAGTTTCAGGTTCATTCCAAAGGTGGAAAAATAATCCTTGAAATTCGGAATGGGATATTCGTTGGGATTATTATAATCAATCCCGAGGCCACCTCCCACATTAATAATTTCTAAGTTAATGCCGGACTTTACAAGCCTTTCCATTATTCCGTTGATTTCCAAACATAGATTCTTGAATGGCTCCATGTCCAGTATCTGGCTGCCTATGTGGAAATGAAGACCCTTGAATACAACATTTGACATGGATTTTGCAATGTCAATCCATTCTTCTGTCTTATCTTTCGACAGACCGAACTTGTTTTCGGCTAGCCCCGTTGTTATATTGGCATGCGTGTGGGCATCAACATCCGGGTTGATGCGGAGACATACATTTGCTTTTTTTCCCTTTTTTCCGGCTATTTCATTGATTATCTCAAGTTCAGGAATGCTCTCAACATTAAAGCTGAATATGTCATTATCTATTCCTAATTCAATTTCATCATCATTTTTGGCAACTCCTGCGAACACTATTGAGTCACCTTTAAAGCCTGCGTCCAGGCTTGCCTTTAATTCTCCTCCGCTTACGCAGTCAATGCCTAGCCCATATTTTTTTATTACTTTTAATATCAATGGGTTGGCGTTGGCTTTTATTGCATAGTGAACGCTGAAGTTATTGTATTTGGACCTTTCTTCGTTCATGCATTTTAGCGTTTCCTCTAGCAAGCCTAAATCGTAAAGATAATAGGGTGTCCGTTTGCTTTTTAATTTTTTTACATCCATAAGGGGGTTATCTGTTGAATAATTTATCGGATAATGCCTGAAGGGCACGCTGCTTGTCTTTTGCTGATACAAGGAAGGATATGTTGTGGCTGCTGCCGCCGTATGAAATCATTCGTACGGGGATGTTGCGCATTGCTTCGGTTGCATCGGATTCAAACCCAACATTATGCCAGTTCAAATCACCTACAACACATATGATGCACATGTCTTCGTTAATCTTTACTGTTCCAAATTTTTTCAACTCATTGACTATGCTCTTTAAATGTGTTTGATTATCAACGGTTAGGGATACTCCTACCTCTGAAGTGCACACCATGTCGATACTCGTTTTGTAGGTCTCGAATATCTCAAACACTTTGCGGAGGAAGCCATGAGCCAGGAGCATACGGCTTGATATAATGTTGATGGCTGTGATGTTGTCCTTTGCGGCAACAGCTTTTATCTTATGTTGCTCGGTCTCATTGCTGATCACTGTTCCAGGGGCGGAAGGATCCATGGTGTTCAGCAGCTTCACGGGGATGCCAGCGAATTTCGCCGGCTGAACACAGGTCGGATGAAGTATCTTTGCACCAAAATAAGCCAATTCCGCGGCCTCTTCAAAATGAAGATGGCTCACAGGGGATGTCTTATCAACAAAACGGGGGTCATTATTGTGCATTCCGTCTATGTCAGTCCATATCTGTATCTCACTCGCATTGATTGCCGCTCCAATCAAGGAAGCTGTGTAATCAGAACCTCCTCGCTGAAGATTATCCATCTCACCATAAGCATTTCGGCAGATAAAACCTTGAGTTATATATATGTCTGCTCCCGGATTGGATTCAAGTTGGATCTTGAGTTTCTCGCTGATATAACTTAAGTCCGGCTCTCCGTTCTTGTCTGTACGCATAAAATCAAGGGCAGGGAGAAGACAGGCGTTATAACCGTTCTCAAGAAGATAGTTGGTCACCATGTTTGTGGAAAGAATCTCGCCCTGGCCGACTATCATCTTTTCTTCGTACATCGTAAATATTCCTTTCGTGAATGTACGGAGGAAGTCAAAGACTTCTTTTAATATTTTCCATGTGGATTTCTTGTATTCTTCTGTTGAATAAAGCTCATCAACATGCTTGCGATACTTCTCTTCCAATGCATTTATGGTTTCGTATGCACCCTCAGGATTTTTCTTGTATAAGTAGTCGGATATCTCGACTAATGAATTGGTCGTACCTGACATTGCTGACAGGACGACTATCTTCTGCTCTCCATCTGTAATCAGTTTAACAACATCCTTCATTCGCTGAGGGGTGCCTACTGATGTACCACCAAATTTCAATACTTTCATGATAATCTTATGGTATTTTTTTTGTTTATATTTTCTTGATTCTAAGATTTCTTACTGTCATCAACGTCATCATCGTGACCTGCTGTGCTTATCTCTGCAGCGTTTTCTTCTATCGCCTCTTTGATACGCTTTTGCTTATCAACCTCGCTGTCTATTTCTTCGTCTTTCTTGATTTTCTCTATGGCCGTGAGTATGTCGGATTGACGGGTTATCTCGACGAATTTGTGATCTACACACTGAAACACCCTGCCTGGATAAAGGTCTAGTAATTTTACATTGTGCGTCACCATGATGACTGTGGAGCCTTTCTGGCATATCTTATGTAGCAGCTCACACAGTTTGTTGCCTGTCTCTACATCTAAATTGCCTGTTGGTTCGTCTGCCAGAATAATGTCTGGCTCATTCAGAATCGCGCGTGCAATGGCTATTCGCTGCTGCTCGCCTCCCGACAACTCATTGGGGTACTTATAACCTTTCGTGCTCATACCGACCAGGTTCAACACCGTTTCTATGCGGTTGCGGATTTCATGTTTGTTTTTCCAACCGGTGGCTTGCAGCACAAACCTTAAGTTTGCCTCTACTGTACGGTCGGTCAAAAGCTGAAAATCCTGAAAGATGATACCAAGTCGTTTACGAAGCTTCGGAAGACGTTTCTTGCGAAGCTTTTTCATATTATAATCCAATACCTGAGCCTCACCTTCTTTTATTGCCAACTCGCCATACATGGTTTTCAGTAGTGAGCTTTTACCGGAACCAACCTTGCCGATTATATAGACAAATTCTCCTTTTTCAACGGTTAGGTTTACATCGTGAAGCACTTCAAGCGTTTCCTGATATACATTGACTGATTTATATTCTATCAACATGTTATTACATTTTCTTTTTTATATAACACATTTGAATTTGTACAATCTGGATTCTTTAAGCTGATTTCAGTGCTTGTGCCATTGGGGGTCATGACGTATTTGCAGCTCCTTGGCCAAGTCCTCGATGCTTAATCCTTTGGAAGTAAGCAGCACTATCAGATGATAAAGCATGTCTGAAGCTTCATACACTAGTCGGTCGTCATTTCCGGCTACGGCCTCAATGACTGCCTCTAGGGCTTCCTCGCCAACTTTCTGGGCCATACGGTGACATCCGTCCTTGAACAGGCTGGTCGTGTAAGAGCCTTCTGGCATCTCGGAATGACGCTTTTCGATGAATTTTTGCAGTTCAACGAGGAACATAATAGGATTTTCGTTGGACTCGTTCCAGCAGGTGTCAGAGCCTGTATGGCATACAGGACCGTCTGGGACAACACTTATTAATAAGGTGTCGTTGTCACAATCGTTCTTTATGTCTACTACGTTGAGATAATTGCCACTGGTCTCTCCTTTGGTCCACAATGTCTTGCGGGTGCGGCTATAGAATGTGACCTTGCCTGTTTCTTGAGTTTTCTTGAAAGCTTCTTCGTTCATGAAGCCCAGCATTAACACTTTTAGGGTCTTTGAGTCTTGGATGATTGCCGGCACCAAACCATCTAATTTGTTGAAATCAATTGTCATATCTTTTGTTTTTTTTCTGTTTTTAGGATATCCTTACAGCTATTCCTTCTTTTTGAAGGTAATGTTTGAGTTCTGGAATCGGAATCTCGCCGAAATGGAAAACAGATGCGGCTAGAGCTGCATCGCTATGACCATATATGAAGGTGTCACGGAAGTGTTCTTTCTTGCCTGCACCGCCTGAGGCAATCACTGGGATTGTAAGGCTGTCGGAGAGAATCCTGAGAGCGTCATTGGCAAATCCGTCCTTTACTCCGTCGTGGTTCATGCTGGTAAAAAGTATTTCACCGGCACCACGGCTGTTTGCTTCTCTTGCCCATTCGTACAGGGTGCGGTCTGTTGCTACTCTGCCACCGTTTAAATAACAAAACCAACGGCATCCGTCTGCCTCACTTTGCTTGGCGTCTATGGCGACAACGCACACCTGAGAACCGAAATGACTGGCTATTTCGTCTATTAAGCCCGGATTTTTTAGTGCCGCCGAATTTATGCTTATTTTGTCTGCTCCCGCATTCAATAGACGATCTACGTCTGACAGTTCGTGTATACCACCACCTACCGTGAATGGTATATTGATTTCTTGTGCAATTCTCTTTACTAAGTCGGTGAAGGTTTTTCTGCCCTCATGGCTTGCTGTGATATCTAGGAACACTAGCTCGTCTGCCCCCTGGTCACTGTAGAATTTACCTAGCTCTATAGGATCTCCTGCTTCGCGGAGGTTCACGAAGTTTGTGCCTTTTACCGTTCTTCCGTCTTTTATGTCCAGACAAGGTATAATTCTTTTTGCCAACATGTGCTTTGTCGTTTTGAAAATGACGTTGAATCCTACAAAAAATCTTTTAGTTCTTCTAGACTGATGAGTCCTTCGTAATAGGCTTTGCCAAAGACAACGGATGGGATACCCATATCGTTTAAATGTCGTATATCATCAATGCTGCTCACACCGCCACTCGCAATCAGATTCAAAGCCGGATATCTTTCCATTATCAATCTGTAGAGCTCGTTTGAAGGACCTTTCAGCATTCCATCCCGGGATATGTCAGTACAGAGTACGTTTCTGACGCCTTGGGATATATATTTGTCAAGAAATGTAAACAAATCTTCATCTCCTTCTTCTTTCCATCCGTTTATACTGATTTTGCCTTTTTTTACGTCTGCACCAAGAATAAATCTCTCGTGTCCGTATTCCTCCATCCAGCAAGATACAATCTCCGGCGATTTCACCGCCATTGAGCCTATCGTTATCATATGTGCACCGGAATCAAAACTTTTGTGAAGGTCTTCTGTGCTTTTAACACCACCACCGAAATCTATTGTCAATGAGGTCTTACTTGCAATTTCTTCAAGGACTTTGAGGTTTACTACATGGTTCGATTTAGCTCCGTCCAAGTCTACTAGGTGTAAACGGCTGATGCCGCTGTCCTCAAAGATCTTTGCCACTGTTAACGGAGTGTCTGAGTACTTCGTCTTCTGATTATAGTCGCCTTGGGTTAACCGTACGCATTTACCTTCTATTATGTCTATGGCTGGTATTATCTCTATCATAACTCAAGAAAATTTCTAATTATTTGTTCTCCTATCTTACCACTTTTTTCCGGATGAAATTGTGTGGCGAAGAAATTGTCCTTGCTCAATGCGGAGCTATATGGATGTATATAGTTGGTTTCAGCTATGCATTCCCGACATGTCGGCACATAGTAGCTATGTATAAAATAGGTGTAACTTGAATCTTCTATATTCTTAAATAATGGAGTCTTCAAGTTGTATATTTCATTCCAGCCCATTTGAGGAACTTTTTGATTATGCTCATTAGGAACGAAGCGTTTTACGTCTACATCAAAGATACCAAGACAGTCCGTGTCGTCTTCGTCTGAATGACGGCACATCAATTGCATACCTATACATATACCTAGTACTGGCTGGCGAAGTGATCTTATGACTTTGTCAAGACCTTCGCGACGCAAAAACGACATCGTTGTGCCAGCTTCACCCTGGCCGGGGAATATCACATGACTTGCCCTGGAAAGTATTACTGGATCCGCTGTCACCCGAGGCTCTATCCCTATGCGTCTTATAGCATTGACAACACTGAATATGTTTCCTGCATTGTATTTAATAATCGCTACCTCCATTCTGGTTCTGTTTGCATAAATCTTTGCAAAGTTACGAAAAATTATTCAATTATGCGTAATATTATAAATTCGAATCATCAAAAAATGTAAATATATGTAAAATATTCACATAATATGTATAAACAAGACGGAAAATTCCCTTTTTTTTATTAATTTTGCATTAAAATTCAGATTTTATTTTCACATTTTTATTTTATGAGATTGTATTTGTATTTTGTGTTTTTGTTTTTAGGATTTTGTGACATGCATGCACAAAATGTAAATAATCATGATTCAAAATCCAATAATAAAGATAAGAACAAACAGGAGAAGGTCTTTAAGAAAAAGAATCTTTTAAAAGATATAAAGTCTTTGTACAAGGCAGCCAATTTTGCCAAAGTTGATGAGACAATCACAAAAACATTCAAGGAGTTCCCTGAGGCAAGTAACGACCCGGATTTGCTGGGATACGAAATGAATACCCATTTCCAATTGTATTTGGCAGAAAACAGGAAAATTTATCTTAACAACAAAGGTGATACTGTTAAGCTGTTTAAATATATTTACAATACATATTTGTATGGACTGAAGTGCGATTCAGTATGCAAATTCCCTGACAAAAAGGGCAAGTACTGCAGCAGGTATAATTCAGATATCAATAACCATCTGGCTTATCTCAGAAATAATCTCAAAAGTGGAGGTTTATATTACTTGAAAAAACAAAAATATGCTGACGCACTACCTTTTTTTTCTATATACTTAAACAGCATTGACAAGCCTTTTGTTTATAAACAAAAAGATTTTTCCCTAAGGGTTGATACTGACAGCGTTAGAATATATAAATTGGCATTGCATGCGGCATACGGAGCTGAAAAATATCAGGAAGTTCTCCGTTTCCTGCCTGTGGCCTTGTCTGACTCCGTACGAAAGGATAAAATAATGGAGATGGGCGCTGAGTCGGCTCTGCAACTCCATGATTCCACTACTTTTATCCAGCTTTTGAGAAACGGATTTGACATTTATCCAACTAATGACTATTTCCGTGCCAATCTTATCAAATTATATCATGACCATAATGATCTTGATAATACATTGAAAGTCTTAGACAAATGCATTGAGACCGATAGCCTTGACGCAAGATTCTGGAAGTTAAAGGGTAATGAGTATTATGACAGGGATTCTATTGACGCTGCCATTTTTCCCTACACAAAAGTAGTGAATATAGATGATAATGACAATGAGACATTAACAAAATTGGCAAATATTTATATTCGGAAAGCTCGTGATTTCTATAATAATACCAGCTTGAAATTCGGTTCACCTGATTTTGCAAAAAACAAAAGGATTCTGACTGATCTTTACACTAAGGCCATGAATTACTATGAACGTGTCAGAACTTTGGCTCCGAATAACCCTGAAATTTGGAAAAGCGGTCTCAGAGAAGCTTATTATAAGCTCAACAAGGGTAAAGAACTCCAACAACTTGAACGAACCAAGTAATATACATACAATTTAACTGCCATTTTATCGTTACTTTAAATAAAATCGATAATTATGAGAATGTATAAATATTATACACTGATGGTTGTGGGGGCTTGCATAGTTTCTTGTGCCAACGAAGGAATTGCATACAAGAAAGCGGAGCAGGCTTTTGCTATTGGTGAATACTATAATGCCGCGGCTTTATACAAATTGTCATATTCTCGCTGCTCACCTAGAAAAGACAAGGAGAAAAGAGCGGTCAGGGCGTTCAAGATGGGAAATTGCTACAGACGTATCAATATGGTGCAGAAAGCCACTTCTGCTTTTCAAAATGCAGTACGGTATGGTGTACAGGATAGCACGGCTTTCCTTTATCTGGGACAACAACATCTGAGAGCATCAAACTATAAACTGGCGGAGGAAAACTTCAGGAAATACCTCGATTTATGCCCACAGAGTGAACTTGCATATATCGGTATCCTTTCTTGCGAACTTGCACCTCAGTGGAAAGCGGACGACTCGGAATATACCGTCAAAAGGGACGGCGTGTTCAATTCGCGTCGAAGTGACTTCTCGCCGGTTCTCGTCGGAGATGAGGCCGACAACCTTATCTTGACTTCTACACGTAGCGAAGTCAAAGGGGATGAGGATAATGGTATAACTGGTGCTAATTATGCAGATCTTTTCCTCGCAAAAAAGGATGAGAAAGGAAAATGGAAACAACCGGAAGTCGTCGAGTCGGAAGTGAACACCGCATATGACGAGGGGGCTTGCTGTGTGTCGCCTGACGGTAAGACTATGTATTTCACTAAATGCACATCCGACCCAGATTATCCTCGAAATGCGGAAATATGGCAGTCTGCCAGGTCTGATGCATCATGGGCTAAGCCGACTAAATGTGAAATTTCTAAAGACACATTGTCTTCTTTCGCACATCCGGCTGTATCTCCTGATGGACGGTGGATGTATTTTGTCAGCGACATGCCGGGAGGTGTTGGAGGATATGATATCTGGAGAGTGCGTATCATGGACGGAGGCAAGTTTGGAGGAGTTGAAAATGTCGGACGCCCTATTAATACTACTGGGGATGAGATGTTCCCGACTTTTAGATACAATGGTGAACTCTATTTCTCTTCTGATGGACATCCGGGAATGGGGGGATTGGATATCTTATGTGCAGAATTTGACTCTATTGAGGGATGGAAGGTGGAAAACCTCAAATATCCTGTCAATTCTCCTATGGATGATTTTGGCATGACTTTCGAGGGAAAACATAGCAGGGGATTTTTCTGCTCAAGCAGAAACGACAATAAAGGATGGGAGCATATCTATAGTTTTGAGAAGCCTGAGATTATTTACACGGTAACAGGATGGGTCTACGAAAAAGACGGATATGAACTTCCTGAGGCGCTTGTCTATATGGTGGGTAATGATGGAACTAACGAAAAGGTGAGCGTCAAGGGGGATGGGTCTTTTACTAAAGAACTTAAGCCGGGAGTCGATTATGTGTTTCTTGGAACATGCAAGGGATATCTAAATATAAGGGAACACATAAAGATTCCACCTGCCAAGGAAAGTAAGGAATACACGCTGCAGTTCCCGTTGCCACCTATGAACATCCCCGTCATTATCGACAACATTTTCTATGAGTTCGACAAGGCAACTCTGACTGAGGAGTCAACAGAAGCACTTGACCGTCTGGTGGCCATGATGACTGAGAATGCGCATGTGACCATTGAACTTTCTTCGCATTGCGACTATCGTGGAAACGACGATTACAATCAACGGCTCTCTCAGAGAAGGGCTGAGTCTGTTGTCAATTATCTGATTGAGCATGGAATTGAACAAGACCGGCTGACGGCTGTCGGATACGGAGAAAGCAAACCGAAAGTTGTCACTAAGAAAATTCATGAACGACTGGCTTTCCTCAATGAAAATGACACGCTGACAGAGGACTATATCAAGGCGCTGCCGGAAGAACAGCAGGACACATGCAACGCCCTGAACAGGCGTACTGAATTTAAGGTGTTGAGAACCACCTACGGCATTACGATGGAGAATCTTCTGAAGGAGGCTGAAGAAGATGCAAAAAAACAAAAAGCTACTAAGAAAGAAGAGGAAGAACAAGAGGAAGAAGACTTATTTGATGTTTTTTAAACTCAATGCGTCTCTTTAATTTCATTCCTGACAATCTTATTTGCCGTTTTATTTGCGAGCATTAAAAAAAATGAGTAAATTTGCAACTTGAAATTCTGTTTTAATTATTTATAAAATGAAAAGTAAACTACAAATTGCACGCGCTGAGTATCAGCCCAAATTACCAAAGGCACTTCTCGGACCGGTGAAGGCTAAAGAAGGGAAGGCTACACAGTCTGTTGGTAACCAAGAGGAAATTAAGGCTATGTTCCCTAACACTTATGGGATGCCTGTAATCGAATTTGTTGAAGGAGAAAAGATTGACTATGCTCCTTTCAACGTCGGGGTTATTCTTTCGGGGGGGCAGGCTCCTGGCGGACACAACGTTATTTCCGGTCTGTTTGACGGAATCAAGAGCTTGAACAAGGATTCTAAATTATATGGATTTATTTTAGGTCCTGGCGGTTTGGTTGACCATAAGTATATGGAACTTACTGCAGATATCATTGATGAATATCGTAATACCGGTGGATTTGACATCATCGGTTCCGGAAGAACCAAGCTGGAAGAGGAAGAACAGTTCGAGAAGGGTATCGAGATTCTCAGAGAATTGAATATCAAAGCACTTGTTATCATCGGCGGTGACGACTCTAACACCAACGCATGTGTCCTTGCTGAGTATTATGCTGCTAAAAAATATGGAGTTCAGGTGATCGGATGTCCGAAAACTATTGATGGTGACCTGAAAAATGAACAGATTGAGACTTCATTCGGATTTGATACGGCATGCAAGACTTATTCCGAATTGATTGGAAACATTCAGCGTGACTGCAATTCAGCACGTAAATACTGGCATTTCATCAAACTGATGGGACGTTCTGCCAGCCATATCGCACTTGAGTGTGCACTGCAGTGCCAGCCGAATATCTGTCTCGTCAGCGAGGAGGTTGAGGCTAAGGCGATGTCTCTCGACGCTGTCGTGGAATACATTGCAAACGCTGTGGTGGCTCGGGCAAAAGAGGGAAATAACTACGGAACCGTACTGATACCTGAAGGCATCATCGAGTTTATTCCTGCTATCAAGAAGCTTATCGCTCAGTTGAACGACATGCTTGCTGAGAAAAAAGGAATGACACGTGAGCAGACAATCGAATTTGTCAAGAAGAACCTTACTAAGGAAAATCTCGATGTCTTCAACTCTCTGCCTGAGGATGTGGCCGAACAGTTGGCTCTCGACCGAGACCCGCATGGAAATGTACAGGTTTCTCTTATCGAGACGGAGAAGCTACTCTCACGTATGGTGGCTGAGAAACTGCAACAATGGGAAGCCGAGGGAAAATACAATGGTAAATTCTCTGCTCAACATCATTTCTTTGGATATGAGGGACGATGCGCTGCGCCTTCTAACTATGATGCTGACTATTGCTATTCTCTTGGATATAACGCTTCAAGGTTGATTGCCAATGGAAAGACTGGATACATGTCTATCATTAAGAACACTACTGCACCGGCAGCTGAATGGATTGCTGGAGGTGTACCTATTACCATGATGATGAACATGGAAAGACGTAATGCCAAAATGAAGCCTGTTATTCGAAAGGCACTCGTGGAACTTGACGGAGCTCCTTTCAAGTATTTTGCTGAACATCGTGATGAGTGGGCTATTAAGACTTCATACGTTTATCCGGGACCTATCCAGTATTTTGGACCTTCTGAGGTGTGTGACCAGCCTACAATGACGTTGAAGCTGGAACAAGCTTAACCATCATTTGATTATCCGATTGTTAATAAAAGCGTATGGCGCAGTGTGGACAGCCTCATGTGCCATACGCTTTCATCCTTTTATAAAGCATGCAAGCAAAAGACAATAATATTTCACGCCCTTTCCGCAAAATTCCCAGGAAACTTTTGTGGGGTATTCTTTGGGTGGTCATTATTGGATACTGCTATGTGTTTTATTCAAATTTTGTCAAGCCTTATTCTTATCGGTGGAAGGCTTTATACGGAGAAGTCAAATATCCTAAGGGATCTGTCAGGGGGATCGACGTCTCTCATTATCAAAACGATATTAACTGGAGTCTGTTAAAAAAAGATAATATTCAGAATTCTCCTGTCAGTTTCGTCTTCGTTAAAGCTACGGAGGGCAGCGACGGGATTGACCCCACTTTCCAGCGTAATTTCTCGAACGCAAAGAAAGCCGGGCTGATTAGAGGAGCATACCATTTCTTTACTACTCAAAGTTCCGGGTTCGACCAGGCTGTTCATTTCTGCGATAACGTAATGCTTGAACAAGGCGACTTGCCACCTGTTCTTGACATTGAAGTCGATATGGAAATGTCAAGCCAGGAAGAGAAAACGTTGAATGAAATCATCAACTGGCTTACTGTAGTCGAGAATCACTACAGGGTCAGGCCTATTATTTATGCGTCTTATCGATTTAAGACTAAATATCTTAATGCGCCTCTGTTCAATGATTATCCTTATTGGGTGGCACATTATTATGTCGACTCACTTGAATATGAGGGAAAGTGGAATTTCTGGCAACACACCGACGCCGGACATATTGACGGAATTGAAGGATATGTCGACTTGGATTTGTTCAATGGAAATGCTGAAATGCTGAAGCAAATGTGTATCTCCAAATATCCTTAAATGTGAAATTATTGACAAATATTATTATAAAATTCAAAAAAAAGGCTATTTAAAGTTTATGTATTTTGCAATACCAACAATATTGAGTAATTTTGCAAAATAATTGTTTCAATCGGTTTGAAAATTCATTCATCTACATATCTGCTCCTGACAGTCCTTCTTTCGATTGTAGCTCAACGGGTCACATCCTCATCTTTTGATGGGCATGAACCCCATTTTAATCCTTTTTATTACTGGGGACTGAGCTCGGATACCATACCGGTGAAGACTGATTCTGTTATTACACCTCATCAAACCATTAACATGGACTCTTTAAGGATACAGAAGGGTAGGGCGACACAGTGGAATGACTCACTGGCTCAAGTAGAGGATTCTATCAACAAGTCTAGGAAAAGTGCCCTGGAAGATCCTGTGGCCTACGAGGCCAAGGATTCCATTGTGTTTATGATGGATTCAAAGAACGCTTATCTGTATGGCAGCGGAAAAGTAGATTACCAAAACATCACACTGACTTCCGAAAATATCACCATGAACATGGATAGCTCTATTGTTCATGCTGTCGGAGCAGTTGACAGCCTGGGAAAATTATATGGAAAGCCGGTTTTCAAGCAAGGGAAGGATGAGTACCGATCTGAAACCATGAGCTATAATTTTGACACGAGGAAAGGATTTATCACCAATGTCAATACAGAACAGCAAGAAGGATTCCTATATAGCCAGGAGTCCAAAAGGGGAGCGAACAACGAGCTGTATCTGAGACATGGCAAATACACCACCTGTGACGAGGAACATCCACATTTCTACATCGCATTAAGCAGGGCTAAAGTGCATCCGGGAAAAGATGTGTTCTCAGGACCGGCATGGCTTGTGGTGGAGGATGTACCGCTGCCTCTGGCGATTCCTTTTGCCTATTTCCCATTTACCAGCAAATATAGCTCTGGTTTTATCATGCCTAGTTATGGCGATGAGAACTCCAGGGGATTTTATCTGCGGGATGGAGGATATTATTTTGCCGTGAATGATTATTGGGACTTGAAAATCACCGGGGAAATTTTCACCAAGGGGTCATGGGGGCTTGGAGCACAGACTACATACAAGAAAAGATACAAGTACTCCGGTAATTTCTATTTTAACTACCAGGTGACCAAAACTGGTGAGAAAAACTTGCCGGATTATTCTGAGCTTAAGAACTTTAAGGTGCAGTGGCGGCACCAGCAGGATTCTAAAATGAATCCTAACAGCTCTTTTTCTGCGAGCGTCAATTTCGCTACACAAAGTTATGAAAAGAACAACCTGACAAGCCTTTATAATCCGACATCCTACTCTCAAAGTACCAGGACTTCATCCATTAGCTATTCTAGGACTTTTCCGAAAATCGGACTGAGCTTGTCTTCCAGTTTTAACATCGCTCAGAATATGCGCGACTCCACTCTTTCTCTTACCCTGCCTAACCTCAGCATCAGCCTCTCTAAGTTTTATCCGTTCAAACGAAAGGTACAGGTCGGTAAGCAGAAGTGGTATGAGAAGATTTCCATGAACTATTCCGGTACGCTTTCAAATAGCATCAGCACTAAGGAAGACCAGATTCTTCACAGCAGTTTAATCAAAGACTGGAATAATGGTATGAGGCACAACATTCCAATCTCTTCATCGTTCACTTTGTTCAAGTATATCAACATTGTTCCTTCTTTCGATTATACGGAAAGATGGTACACAAGGAAGGTGAACCAAAGTTGGGACACTGACCGCCAAGTCTTGGAGAGAGATACCGTTTATGGATTTAATCGTGTCTATAACTACTCTCTTGGCGTTTCTGCCAATACGAAGGTCTATGTGTTCTATGAGCCCAGCCCGAAGATTTTCGGCGACAAAATACAGAAAATACGACATGTCATTTCTCCTTCCATATCCTTTAGGTATGCGCCGGATTTCAGCGCATCCAGATATGGATATTACAAGACCTACACCAAAACGGATGCTGATGGAAATGTGTCCATTGTGGAATATTCTCCGTTTGCGGGGGCTTTGTACGGGGTTCCGGGAAGAGGAAAGACAGGATCGGTATCGTTTGATTTGGGAAATAATATTGAAATGAAAATCAAAAGCGATAACGACTCGACGGGTACGAAAAAACTGAGTATCATCGATGAATTGGGAGCTAGTTTGTCATATAATATGGCGGCGAAAACGCAGCCTTGGAGCAACCTCTCCACCCGCCTCAGACTGAAATGGGGAAAATTCACCCTCAACTTGAATAGCACATGGGCTACATATGCATATGAGTTCGACAGGAACGGAAATGTTGTTGTTGGAAACCGGACGGAATGGTCCTACGGGAGGTTCGGAAGATTCCAAGGCATGTCCAAGAACTTTTCATATACATTCAATAACCAGACATGGAAAAAATGGAAAAGCGCTTTCAGAAAACTGTTTTATGGAGAGGACGACAGTGAGGATGCAATGACATCCAACCCTAATAACGAGGATATGGAGGATGGAATGCTAGAGGAAGGCGTGGAAGAGACAACGACGGGTAAACCTAAAAGGAAAGGAAAAGACACGGGAGACGGACTTGACGACGATGGCTATATGAAATTCAGTATTCCTTGGTCTTTCTCCATTTCTTATGGTATCACTATGTCTGAAGACCGCTCCAGAAGTATCAATGTCAAAAACATGAGATATCCGTATAAATTTGTTCATAATATGAACTTCTCTGGGAATGTGAAGCTGTCCACCAACTGGAACGTGAATTTCTCCTCTGGATGGGACTTCACAAGCAATGAACTTTCTATGACCACAGTCAATATCTCCAGGGATATGCACTGTTTTAATATTTCTGCTGGATTCGTTTTCGGCCCGTTTACTTCTTATCATGTCACGATGAGGGCGAACGCCAGCACGCTGACCGATGCGCTTAAATATGACAAGAAAAGCTCTTACTCAAGCTCCATTCAATGGTACTAAGAGGTGTTTGTTAGTCAATATAACGTTTGCACAATCCGTTAAATTCTTCTATACGACGGTCACGCAAAAATGGCCACCAACGTCTAACTTGCTCTGAACGGGACAGGTCGATTTCTATAACGGCCACATCGTCTTTGTCGATAGGAGATTGGTAGAGTAGCTCGCCTTGAGGACCTGCAACAAACGAGCTGCCCCAAAAATCGATACCATTTGTCTGGCACGACGGATCGGGCTCATGACCTGTACGGTTCACCGTTACTACGTACAAGCCGTTGGCTACTGCATGACCACGTTGAACCGTTTCCCATGCGATTCGCTGACGCTCCTGCTCCTCAAGGGAGTCTGTACTCTCATAGCCGATGGCTGTGGGATAAATTAACAGCTCTGCACCCTGAAGGGCCATCAGACGGGCACCTTCCGGATACCATTGGTCCCAGCATACTTGGACGCCTAGAAGGCCGACTGAAGTTCTGATAGGATGAAAGCCCAGGTCACCAGGGGTGAAATAAAATTTCTCGTAATAGGCTGGATCGTCGGGAATGTGCATCTTTCTGTATTTTCCGGCGATGGTTCCGTCTTTCTCTATTACTACTGCTGTATTGTGGTATAAACCTGCAGCACGCTTCTCAAAAAGGGACGTCACGATAACCACGCCTAGCTCCTTGGCCAGCTCTCCGTAGAAGGAAGTGGAGGAGCCCGGAATCGGCTCTGCAAGGTCAAAATTGTCCGTACACTCTGTTTGACAGAAATACTGGGAATTGTGTAATTCCTGTAAAACTATTAATTGTGCACCCGCTTGGGCTGCCATACGGATGTTTGACTCTAGCTTTTTCTTGTTTTCTGGAATTGTGGTACCAAAACTTTGTTGGATGATTCCGACTTTCATTGTTCCTGATATTTTTTTGCAAAATTAATACAAATGAATGAAATAAATTGATATAAATCCAATTTTTTTATTTTTTTCTTCACTTTTATAAAGAGATGCTTACGTAAACTGTTTTATTCACCTGATTAGTGTCTGAAGCATTGTTCTTTTCATTACTTTGAATTAATTGATTATTTATCTCATATTGTAATAAGTCACCCTCATTACAAGACAAAAAAAATCCTTTTTATTTTGTATTCTTAACACTTATTCGTAACTTTGCAAAATATTTTGTATATATCATCATTTTATTATGCCTGGAATATCAATAAGAGGTAACGAAATGCCTAGTTCGCCTATACGCAAACTGGCTCCCCTTGCATATGCCGCAAAGGAAAGAGGGGTTAAGGTCTATCATCTGAATATCGGACAGCCTGATTTGCCCACACCGCAAGTCGCTATCGATGCAATTAAGAATATCGACAGAAGTGTTCTTGAGTATAGCCCTAGTCAGGGATATAAAAGTTATAGGGAAAAACTAGTTGGCTATTATGCCAAATTTAATATTAACCTCACCCCTGATGACATTATCATCACTACTGGGGGGTCTGAGGCAGTTCTATTTGCTTTCCTTTCTTGCCTCAATCCTGGAGATGAGATTATTGTGCCAGAACCGGCATACGCCAATTACATGGCTTTCGCTATCTCGGCTGGTGCCGTTATCAGAACGGTGGCTACCACGATTGATGAGGGATTCTCACTACCCAAAGTGGAAAAATTCGAGGAGCTGATTAACGCAAGGACTCGTGCCATTTTGATTTGCAATCCTAACAACCCGACTGGATACTTATATACCAGGAAGGAAATGAACCAAATCAGGGACCTGGTGAAAAAATATGACCTTTACCTTTTTTCTGATGAGGTCTATCGGGAATTTATCTATACAGGCTCACCTTATATCTCTGCTTGTCATCTTGAGGGTATTGAACAAAATGTGGTATTAATTGATTCTGTGTCAAAAAGATATTCTGAATGCGGTATTAGAATCGGTGCACTGATTACGAAAAACAAGGAGGTAAGAAAGGCTGTCATGAAGTTCTGTCAGGCTAGATTGTCACCTCCTCTTATCGGACAAATTGCTGCGGAAGCCTCACTCGATGCCTCTGAAGAGTATAGCCGTACTATTTATGACGAATATGTGGAGCGCAGAAAATGCCTTATCGACGGTCTCAACCAAATACCAGGGGTGTATTCACCGATTCCTATGGGGGCATTCTATACGGTTGCGAAACTTCCCGTCGACGACTGTGAACGGTTCTGTGCTTGGCTGCTCACGGACTTCAACTATGAGGGCGAGACAATCATGATGGCTCCGGCTAGCGGATTCTATACTACACCCGGAGCGGGTAAGAATGAAGTACGTATAGCCTATATCCTTAAAAAGGAAGACTTGGAACGGGCTCTTTTCCTGTTGAAGAAAGCACTTGAAATATATCCGGGAAGGGTAGACTAATTTATAGGGTGAAATGGGGTTCTGCTTATTTGTTGCAAGACGGATATACCGAAACCAGTCGGGGGAAAACTCTTTCTCCCGACCTGCTGTTATTATAGCTACCCTCGGTATTGCAGTCGGAATCATTGTCATGATTGTAAGCCTGTCCGTAGTTCTTGGATTTAAGAATGAAATCAGCAGCAAGGTGGTTGGATTCGGGGCTCACATTCAAGTCAGAAGCCACACCATCGATGAGAATCGGATTGTTCAGCCACTGACTATGGACAAAAAACTAAAACAACTGATTGTTGAAACACCGGGAGTGACACACTGTCAGGATTATGCGGCTATTGCAGGACTGGTCAAAACGGATGAGGATTTCAGTGCCATTCAAATCAAAGGAGTGGGGGATGACTATGATTTCGATTTCCTGAGGAAATATCTCTTGAAAGGTGAAATACCGCTTTTCAAATCTGATGAAGCATCCAATAAAATACTGATTTCACAGCCAGTGGCATCGAAGATGAGACTTGATGTGGAGAAATCAGTGTATGTCTATTTCATCAATGAACAGAACCAAAATGTCAGGGCTAGAAAATTCACTATTGCAGGTATTTACCAGACACACCTTGAGGAGTTTGACAAAATCACTTGTTTTACTGATATTCACACCGTTCGGAAACTGAATAACTGGCAGCCGGATCAGGCAACTGGGGTGGAAATCACAATCGAGAATCCGGAGCTGGCGGACAACGTAGTGAATCGATTGGTAGATAATGAGAATTTCTTGTTTGACTACCGGGGATATGAGAGGGGGATTTATAAGATTCAGGAGTTGTCACCACATATTTTTGCCTGGCTGGATGTGCTGGACATGAATGTCGTCATGATTCTCGTGCTCATGCTTGCCATCGGTGGATTTACTGTCATGGCGGGATTGCTCATTGTCATGCTCGACCGTGTGCAGATGATTGGCATACTGAAGGCGCTTGGAGCAAACAACCTTACCATAAGAAAAATTTTCTCTAATTTTGCTGTGATGATCGTCGGTAAAGGCATCATCCTGGGAGACATCATCGGTCTGGGATTATGCCTTTTGCAACGGTATGCGTCACTCGTCAAGCTCGATCCGGCCACCTATTATATTGACACTGTACCTATAGAGCTGAATTGGTTCTATATATTGCTTGTCAATATCGGAGTTCTGATTATATCATCTCTTATTATATTTGGTTCATCTTTCCTTATGTCAATTAAAGGGTCGTCTACAACCATGAGATGGGAGTAATATTTTACTCCCATCATTCTCAGGCTGTTATTATTTTGTCATTCGCCAATAAGCTCATGAATCAGAGGAATGACAACCGTTTTCAAGACTTTTCCATTCAGCCTGTGTTCACCGTCGAATCTCCTCACGTTAGGATAATGCTTGTGGAATAGGTCATAGGTGTTGACCGTTTCGTCATGAATGCCGAACAAACCCCAGCACTTCTCCTTGTCATCATCTGTGATGTTCTTGAACTGGTTACGCTCTATCATGTTGTGATGTTGGATAATCTCTCTGGTGATTTTGAATTCTGTCTGGTTGTCTTTTCGACGGTTGAAGAACTTGTGAGTTCCAGTCTTCAGCACCTTGCTTAGGGTTGACATGTTCAAGGCTGGATTCACGCATATCCTCTTAAAACCCTTCATCTGATGGGCGTACATGCCGCCCATGCTGGTTCCTATAACCAGGTCTGTCTGTTCCTGTGAGCATAGTTCTGTCAAAAATGGAAGTGCATCGAATGGATCAATCGGAATGTCGGGAGCGATAATTTCCATGTCAGGCAGCATTTTTCGCAAATTCTCTACTGTGCCTGATGCTCCTGATGAACCAAAACCATGGAAGTAAATAATTTTTTTACTCATATTACGTTATTGTTTTTGTTTAATAAAAATATATAAATTTCTTTTAATTAACGCGATACTCTCTTAAAAGCGAAAAGTGTCTCTCTTCCCAGAGAAACACCTTCTTTACTTTCAATAGGTACTAGTTTTTAAGGTAAAAAGATTGTTTTCAGGATAACATTGCAAATTTAGTCATTTTTTAACGTTTTATATATCGAAATTTTATGTTAAACAACATAATTTTGTTTTATTTTGTATTTGATCAGGTGGCTCATAGAATTGGAAAGAATTAAACAATTGGTATAATAAAATTATATAAATTGCTTATTTTTAAAACTATATATCACTTTATTTTGACTTGTTTCTTGTCTTTTTGTTGTTCTTAGCTCGTTGAGAATTATTCTTTTCTGGGTATTTTTTTATTTCTGTTTAATTTAACGACTTCTTATATTTTTGGATGAGGGTGGACTGCAAGGTTGCCTCGTCCATCTCTAAATACTCTTCCATCGGTTTAATCGTCCCAAGACTATTCTTATTATGCTTGTAGTAGTTTATCACTTCTTTCATTACCTCACAATACATATTCTCGTCTGTTTTTCTTTTGTTGAACTCAATGGCATGCTTTGCCATTGAGGCCATGAATGCTGAAAATACTCCCTCGTACATTGGGGTGATGTCTGTTGTTAACTCAAACGAAAATTCATCAGTGCTTGACATCCAGCATATGATGAACTGCATTACTTCTTTCTGGGTAGGATCATTCGGATTGGCAGGCTGGTCAAGAAACCATTTTGCCAGACGTAGCACATCTGCTCGATAAGCACGGCATCCTTCTGATGTCTGCAATTCTTCAATATCAGGAATACTGAGTCCGTTTGTATGAAATACTTTCAATGTCGGTTTCTCTTTGGTTGGGACAAACTGATTCTGAAGCAGCCAAAGTAAGAATTTCTCTAACACCTCTCCATTATCTCCGCTTTCTGTCCATTTTTCCACTTCATTCGGATTACCCGGAGACATCAGCCACATATTATAGGCTGTCCACATGCCGCTGTCAATGAGCTTACGGTGATATTCCAGCAATGATAGGGAAGGAAATCCATGTGCTAAGGAATCTACCAGTTCCAGTGCACTTTCACGCATATTGGCAATCTGGCCTATGGTGGGCTTGCCTGTCTCCTGCAACTCTTTCACTACATTGGGATTCTTCAGCAGCCCTATTTCGTATATACTTGAGACGGGGAGCTGATTTCCTGTTTTGCCGCTGGTCATAACGAAACGGCTCTCATCGGTCATTGTAACCTGGATCTTGTTGCCGTCCACCACTCTGATGTTGGAGTTGAAAATATCGTAGATGAGTTTGCCCATTTCCTGGCATCGCTCGCTCCCGGGAAGTAGGTTACACACCACTTCACCATAGAAAACTGCCCAAAGAGGCTCGGTGGACTCGGCATAGAGCTTGGCAAGTCGGTAATAGTTGCTGGGGAAGTCCGGTTGCATTTTCACGCCTTCCATGTAGCTGTTCAGGGCTTCGTCGTAACGCTCGGACATCAGGTGAATATTTCCTTTTTCAAGATAAAGGTTGCCGGCATTGGGAAAACGGCTGATGCCTTCGTCATAGGTCTTTAGTGCATCTGACCGATTTCCTAAATAATCCAGGGCATTGCCTACCAACTGATAGCAATGGGAGTCGGCGTCTGGGTGGTCAAACAATTGGGAGCCTTCTTTCACTATGCGCTTATAGTCTTTTAGTTGACTATAAGCGTAAAGACGCTCATATTCAAGGAAGTAGTTATTCTCGTATTTCTTCCGCAGGCCATCTATGATTTTGATGGCGTCCTTGGCTTTGCCATTGTCCATCAAGCTTATTGCAGAGTCAAAACGAACGTAGTCTTGGCTTTCCAGCTGGTCGATTGCTCGTTGTGCGTTTATCTTGAGTGAAAACGCAATGCTGAATGCCACAATCAGTAAACGAAGAATGATGTGATTCATGATAATTATAATTTGATGTTTTTTTCGTGAGGATAAATATTAATTTACTTTTCTGTTCCGAAGATATTGCAATCAATAGTCTGTTGTCTTACTTTTCTTGACTTTTTTTTATTTTATTTCAACAGACCTGCTCTTGAAAAGAGTTCGATGAGAACGTCTGCATAGACCCGTTGTTTTTCTGGCTTATTCTTGTATTCGGCGAGCAAGCCTGGAAATGGAGCCAGCAATTCTTCTGCCATTTCGGGTGTTACAATTTCAGCAACTGTATATTTGTTTTTGGTATTGATGATAAAGCAAAATCTATTTTGCAGTTTATAAGGATTGGTAAACGGATTCACACCTATCGGAATCATGGTGCTGCCCACGCCCGCATAGAACTTGGGCACCTTCTCAATGAATTCCGTGAACAGGATGGTACTGTCGTTTATATGGTATGCTTTTGTGAAGAAACCGTTGTTTATAGGAATGTTGCAAGCTGTTGCTGCATTGATATAGAGACTGTCGTTGTGCTGAAGAAACAGGGCAAAGTTTTTCAGTTGTTTTCTTGTCGGCTTGCTGTCGCACTTCACTTGGAACTCTGTCGGATTCTTTTTGTCCAGTGGTTTGAGGATGATTTCATGTGGAACGGATATCCATTCATTGCCTACAAACGTTCTCAGATTTTCAGTATATCTGCTTTGTGCACTGGCTATATGGCAGATACATAAACTCCATATAAGAAGAATAAGTTTGTTGCTATACATGATATTAATATTTTTTACAAATTTAAGCATTTTATTCCTACTCTACAAGTTATATTTACTGTATTGTGTGAATTTTTTTTCTAATTTCTTTAATGTTGCGTTGTCCAACTTTATTTTATGGGTGTTGATAATTAGGCTGTTTTTTTGCATAACGATTGTTTTAATTTCACAACCAATGACTACTTTTTAAGGACTGGGCGGACAGAACGTCCATATTCGCGGTAGGCTTCACTACATCCGTAGTATGAAAACATAATCGGCTGACTGGTAAAGTGGAGGATGTGTGACGCATCAGCGGATTGAGTGTCTTGGGTGGACGACCAGTAATTGCCTTCAATGCCTAAATTGTAAGTGTCAAATCGACGGGCCCCGTTTGCTGGCAAGAAGATGGTTTTTCCGTTATTATTTTCGATTATCATACCATTTGTAGACATATCCTGATCTAAGATACCGTTTACACCTTTATTCAGCAAGTGGTCTATCCCGTTCACATCAAATTCTTTGTTCACCACCTTGTAAATGAAATTATTTTTCAAATATAGAGAATCTAAATCATCTTTATAATCAATTTTGAAGTCACTTCTATCATATACTTTTCCATTGATAAGAACATGTTTATAACAATCAATGTGGTAAAACTCATCATTTAGCCTGAAATAATTGTTTCTATATCCCCAATTGGTATTTACGAACACAAAGATATTCTCATTCGTCATGATTACAGATCCTAATCTCACGTTGCAATGTTCTAATAATGACTGGATTTGACTCAACGATGGCATTTCCCATGAACCGCCCCATTTTACGTGAGCAACATCATATTGCGTGCCGGAGATGTCATCGCCTATGCTCTCATAGCATTTTAAATAATCTTCAATATCATGATATGAAGATTTGTCAAAATACATATAGTTCTCGTACGTATACTGGTCTTTCGTCTCAACCTCACCCCATGCATAATAGTCTCCTGACTCCAAGGGGGTGGAAGCCCCCACATTACAGCATGCCCATATACCAGCTTCACCCATGTCGATGGCATGAGGATGTCTGTTGTCAGGACAGGGCTGGCTGATCTTATAATTCCTGTAATCACTGAAATCAACTTTAAGCTCGTCAATGTCCACCTCGTCCTTTCCTTTCACGAAGTTTTCCACATACTCCCTGGTTAGAAAATCAGAAAGAGCATCCTCTGACACGTGCAGGGCAACTTGTGTCTGATGATTCCCGGCTTTGTCAGAAGTCAGGTAAAGTTTACCTTCTTCCAGCTTATATTCTGCCTCGTTCTTACCGTCAGGCAATTCTGTCATCAGTTTTTTCCCAACAATCTCCCACGTGCCAAAATCAATTCTCTTCTCATCCACATCAATCACGATGTAAGTGCCATTTCTCTGAAAAAACAAGTAGCTTGTTTGATTACCGGAATTGGTCGTTGTCTCTTGCTTCCACGCACCTACTATTTCTTTATCTAAAATAGAAGATGCAAATTCGTCATCGTTACTGCATGAGATGATTACCATGCTGAAAACGATTCCTGCTAATAAAATCAATTGTCTCATAATAAAATAGTTGTTTAAAAATGATTTCTTTCATTCTAAGGCGTAGATTATATGGCCTTATAAATTGTCACCGTTCGACTCCTGCCTTATAAATCGTCTTTCCATCAGGGTTTTCCAAGGAAAATCCAGAGAAATAATCGTATATTGAGAAGTGATAACTAGTGCCGTGGCGCGACATCACCGTGGTGTTGTCGCAAAAGTCATACTCCATAAATATTTTTTTCGTTGACTTTAATATGGGGTGTTTTCTAGTTTCTTTTTTAATATGACATTATTTATTTTAATCTTGCTTCGATTTACAATCACTGCGGATTTGTTTCCTTTAATTTGCCTGCCACTAGATAATGCTTTTTCAATATCGCTTAATAAATCTTCATCATTGAATTCCATAATAATTCGTTTCCCAACCACTTTCCATTTACCTTCTCCAGAGCCTGTGTATAAATCGAATAATTCCTTATACTGAAATGTACCATCTGAATTAAACTGTATTTGAATCTCAGGGTCTAGAGGCCATTTTGAGCTTCCTATATATACACCACGGATGTTATTAGCCAAATCTACGAATGAGTGGCAAGAAGTTAAGATGTAAAACAAAAAAATATAAAATACTCTTTTCATTATTTATAATATAAACCTCGAATTAATAATACATTATAACTGTCAGGGAGATTTACAAAAATCTTTCGATTTCATGGATATGCTTGAATCTACATTTCTTTTGTTGCATTAATACCTATAGAGATAATTCCAGTATTGTTATTATTACCTGGTGCATAAATTAATGTGCCTGCATTATCCTTTAATCCTTGTATCCATGTTTTATTTATAGAATCAAAACCTGTTACGGCGGAAGTTGAGGGGAGTAGACTTACTGAACTGGGGTTAAAGGCGTACTGAGCTTTATACGCTTCAATCTCATCATAAATGTCTTGAAAGTAGGTGTTTCCATTTGGGGCGAATGCAATATCACCTCTTTCAAATTGACCACCATGAATAACTTCATGGACAAAATTGGCAGCACTTGTATAGTTAATAATGATAATATTATTTTGGGAGTTCAAGGTCAATGAACCTTTTGTTAATGTTTTTTGTAAAGAATATACTTGTGAACTTCCCTCTAAAATATCCATCGCTTCTAAAATTGTATTAAATCTTGAAACACGTTCAAGTCTTTCACCTAATTTTTTATCTAATTTTTCCGCACTCCATCCTTTTTTATAAGCCTTAGTATATATATTATTTATAGAGGCGGATAGAGAGTTCATTTTGTTTTCTATTATTCCCTTTAGTCTTTCCCATTCTTCCAAACTGTTTTCTTCTATAATCATTCCTGTAGGATCCACAAAGTTCACCGGGTCATTCCCGCAATATGCATACGGACTCAGGTGCGGATACTTCTCGCACAGCGGGTCGATGCCCGCGAACCGCCCATACACCGGGTCGTACTGTCTCGCCCCGAAGTCATACCAGTCCAGGCCGTGCATCCGGTCCAGACGCTTGCCCGTGTACTTGTCCGCACTCACGCCCTCGCCCGTGCAGTCCTGCGTCATCAGACCCCCGAAAGGATAGTAGCGTGTGCGCTGCTCCGTGCTTTCTCTGCCAATCACAGCCGTCACACTGCCCTGGTGGTCGCGCACAAAGAAGTGGAAGTCAAGCACCTCATCCGAATATTTGCTCTTACAAATTCCTTCTTTCATAAATTCATGGCATAGCCAATCGTGAACATTATATGTGAATTCCATGAGGACATATTAATTTCCCTATTAAGGAACTTCTCATATTTGTATCCCATTTCGTAGAAAAACTTGTGTCTAAAACATTTGTAGTTGATGCCTACTTGAGGCGAAAGGTATATACCCTCAACTGTTTTGTTTGTGGCAGAAGTAGGCAGATAGAAGTTCATGCCCGCCTCAAGTTGCATATATGGATGAAGACGGCTATGGGGCATAATGTTGCGTTTCGCTTTAAAGAATAATGGTAAAATGTGGGCTCGCTTGTCTGAATCGCTTGTTTTATCTCCTGTTGAACCAATACTCCCCTTTTTACGGAAAAAGTTGTTGTATTGTCCATATCCTGTGCCAAACCCGAAAGATGTGTAATCCGTTATCAGAAGGTTCAATGTTAAATCAGTCAACCAATAATGTGAGTATGATGCATCCAGTCCTTTTCCGTAAGTTATCCTCAGTTGAGGAGTTTTTGTCATAAACTTTGTGTATCCTTCCTTGTGTGGGACTGTTATCATATATTTGTCTGTTGATCTACATGAAAGGATAAGTGAATCGTCTATCAATCTTTTTCCTGAAAGCTGCCGTGAGTCATAAATATTCCATATTCCTTTTTTTGTTTCTTTGTCAACTGGGTGATTTGCATAAAAACATCCCCAAGGATCTCCTTCTGGAGGCATTTGTCTGATGCCATTAAATATTTCATTGTCAAATATTGATTGTATCCATAAAGCATATGTCCTGCCCTTTTTAAGTTTCTTTCCCTTTGGAATAGTCTTGTCAATGTATGATACGATTTTGTAAAGCGTATCATCACATGTTGCATAGATGAAATATAAATCTATGAACTGCCGTTTTATTCTTTTAATTGTCAGGTTTTTCTTTATGGGGGCATAACGTGCAATCTGTGCGTCCATTGTCGTATAAAAATCAATAACAAAAACAGATAGAAATATAACAAAGATTCTACTCATATTAATCCTTTGTATTAATGCAATACTTTGCGAATTAGAAAACCACTTTCATAATTGTTATTTCGAAATAACCAAAACTCTTTGCGGAAAACTTTGCTCTTGTCAGTTGTTAATACTCCTTCTTTATCATACATTCTACGCTCAATTCGAAATGTCTGCGGATAAAAGGCATTTTCGTGGGCCTCCTTGTAAACAGAACCGGGAAGTCCGGAGCGGGGACTGCCTACACCTTTTTCCCTTGATATCTGAGCTCCTCCGTATGCCTCAGTGATTTCATGAATAATCGGGTCTGTCCTTGTATAATCACCGATTTCCTTCAAGTCGGTTGGATTTATCACCTGTGTTGCAGTTATATGACCGTCCTCAGCAATGTCGTTTCCGCCAAATGCGCCACCAACGAAGGCAATCTGTTCATCACCATCGTTTACGAACGGTAATGCGGTGGCCAGTATGTTCACGGTGATGCTTTGGTCATCGATAATACTCAGCAGGTTTCTCTGTTGTTTGTTCAGTTTATAGGGTTTTCCTTTTTTGTTTAGATTGATGGAGTATGTGAGTTTTCTTGTTTCTTTATCGTAATAGAAATTCACTTTTTTCCCACCAAACTGCCTGAGCAACTCTAATGAACCATCCGTCCCGTTGCCATGTATCATGATTATTCTTCCATCCGGGTTCACAAAGTTCACCGGGTCATTCCCGCAATATGCATACGGACTCAGGTGC